>JAFEHB010000442.1_pt1 | contig 30530 bp, 30 predicted proteins | sample 9267121 | NCBI WGS metagenome assembly JAFEHB01 (sample SAMN17103336, study PRJNA684904) | human gut metagenome | isolation source: diarrhea sample from child under the age of five | host: Homo sapiens | place: South Africa: Mafikeng, Mafikeng Provincial Hospital | collected 2019-09 | reverse complement strand
TAAGCCACAAGGCTTCGGCGGAAAATTGATGACGAAGATGATGAACAGCGGTCACAGCAAGTTATCGCAATGGGGATTCTCAAATATCTCCGCAAAGCCGGATGCTGAAGTGCTGGACGTCGGCTGTGGCGGCGGAGCAAATATTGCAGTCTGGCTTGATAAATGTAAAAATGGCCACGTGACAGGAATGGATTATTCTGAGGTCAGTGTGGCAGAATCTCAAAAATTGAACGCCTACGCCATCAAACAAGGAAAATGTAGTGTAGTACAAGGTGATGTATCTGCTATACCCTTTCCTGATGCGGCTTTTGATTATGTTTCTGCCTTCGAAACAGTTTACTTCTGGCCTGGATTAGCAAAATGCTTTTTCGAGGTCAACCGTGTACTGAAAAGCAAAGGCACATTCCTGATTTGTAACGAGAGTGACGGGACGAATGCCGCAGATGAAAAATGGACAAAGATGATTAACGGTATGAAGATTTACACATCTGAACAACTTGTTGCCGCTTTGAAAGAAGCGGGTTTTACAGAGATTAAAACGTATTCAAATATAAAAAAACATTGGATAAGTATTGTTGCAACGAAATAGCAAATTCCAGATTATTGCACCTATGGTTATCAGCTTACAAATAATAGAATAACATATGTACAAAGAGCATCTCTTGCAATGGAATTATTATAAAAAGAGATTGCACATCAGAAAATGGATAGATTTAAAATATATTCAACATGTACTTTTGTAAAAGGAGATACAGAATAATTAAAGGGAAAGGCCTCAAATAGCCTTTCCCTTCGTTTTTATTTCAACAACATTCTATCATTCACAAATTCACTGCCACTTGCTTCTTCAAACTTCTTAAGTAGGAAAGGAACAGTTAATTTCTTTTTTTCTTCACCTTTTACATCATAGATGATTTGACCATTGTACATCATAATGAGTCTATTTCCTACATCGATAGCTTGCTGCATATCATGAGTAACCATCATTGCTGTTAATTTTTGCTCAGTGACAATTTTATTAGTAAGAAGTAATACCTTAGCACTCGTTGCCGGATCAAGAGCGGCTGTATGTTCATCAAGTAAGAGAATCTTAGGCTTTGTGACAGTCGCCATCAATAGTGTAAGAGCCTGTCTTTGTCCACCTGATAATAAACCTACCTTACTTGTCATTCTCTCTTCTAGACCTAAATTTAGACTCTTTAAGAGGTCATAATACAACTTCTTTTCTTCTTTCTTGATACCCCACTTTAAAGTACGCTTCTGACCACGTCTTTTAGCCATAGCAAGGTTTTCATCAATCTGCATATCAGCTGCAGTACCCATCATCGGATCCTGGAATACACGACCAATAAGACCTGCACGTTTATATTCTGGATACAAAGAAATATCTTTATCATCTAGTTTAATATGACCACAATCAATAGGATAAACACCTGCAATCATATTCATTAAAGTGGATTTACCAGCACCGTTACCACCAATAATAGTAACGAAATCTCCATCATCTAATTGAAGATTAATATCAATCAAGGCTTTCTTCTCATTAATAGTGCCAAGGTTAAATGTTTTTGATACATGTTCAATCTTAAGCATTTTTCTCATCCACCTCTTTTGTAAGTTTCTTATAGTTTGCAGTCTGTTTTCTATTGGCCATTAATACTGGAATAGTTAATGCGAGAGCTACAATAAATGCAGTGAGTAGCTTTAAGTCATCAGTTGATAAACCTAACTGGATAACAATGGCGATAATAATACGATAAATAATTGAACCAACAATAATCGCAATAAGTCTCTTTAAGAAACTGCCATAACGACCAAAGATAACTTCACCAATAACGATAGATGCAAGACCCATAACGATTGCACCCATACCGATCTTGACATCGCCATAACCAACTGACTGACCCACCATGGCACCACTTAAGGCGATTAAGGCATTTGAAATCACTAAACCAAGAAGCTTAGTATAATCAGTATTGACACCAACAGCTCTTACCATCTGTTCATTATTACCAGTAGCACGTAATGCATTACCTAATTCAGTTCCAAAGAACCAATAGAGAATGGCAATGACAATAGCTACTGCAATAACACCTACAATAAGTGTAGACTGTGAAACAGTTAAACCAACCATTGGTCCCCAGTCATATAAGCTTTCTGTCTGTAGTAATGGGATATTTGATTTACCCATAATACGTAAGTTGATTGAATATAAGCCTAACTGTGCAAGGATACCAGCAAGGATAGCAGGAATCTTACATTTAGTATGTAATAAACCAGTCACAAATCCAGCTAAAGCTCCTGCAAGAGTTGCTGCAAGAATCGCAACGATTGGATTACCATGATTTGTAAGAATAACAGCACATACAGCACTTCCTGTTGCGAAAGAACCATCACATGTCATATCTGCAATATCTAATAGACGAAATGTAATATAAACACCAACTGCCATAATGCCCCATAGGACACCCTGATAAGTCGCACTTTGTAATGCTAAAAATAAAGACATTCTCATTCACTCCTTAAATAAGTTCAGCCTTATCTAATACTTCTTGTGGTACTTTAATACCAAGCTTTTCCATCTGAGCTTTATTGACCTTTAATTTACAATCACTCGCTTTTAAGTATTCGATAGGCATAGTTGCTGGATTACCTTTGCCAGTTAGGATCTTAATAGCCTGTTTACCAGCGATACTACCTAAGTTATAGTAATCAATACCATAAGTAGCTAAACCACCTTTAGTACACATACCTTCTTCACCAACAATAACAGGGATTTTAGCCTGATCAGTCACTTTTACAACTGCTGGGATATTAGAAGCAAGTAGGTTATCCGTTGGAATATATAAAGCATCTGCGTTACCTACAATAGAATCAGTAACTGACTGGATTTCATTAGATTCAGAAACAGTCTTTACTAATGGTGTCATACCCTGAGCTTTGATTTCTTTGACAGCCATCTTACCCTGAATTTCAGAGTTAGATTCATTACCTGCATACATAACAGCAACAGTCTTTGCGTTAGGCATAATCTGTTTTAATAATTTAATCTGTTCTTTAACGGGTGTTAAATCACTTGCCCCAGTTACATTTCCACCAGGTTTCTTATTTGATTTAACTAATTTACTACCAGCTGGATCAGTAACGGCAGATACAACAACTGGAATATCTTTAGTCTTCTTTACAACAGCCTGAGCTGCAGGAGTTGCAATTGCATAAATTAAATCATTTCCATCATTCACTAAGCTTTCTGCAATAGTTTCACAGTTAGAGTTTTCACCACTGGCATTCTTTAAAGTAATATTAGAAGCCTTATAGCCTGCTTTTACAAGAGTATCCTTAAATCCCTTATAGGATGCATCCAATGCATCATGCTGCATATACTGGATGACTCCAATTTTTACATCAGCCTTATCTTTTGTACTAGACTGACTACCACAGCCAGTTAATGCAAGACCAACTGCCATTAAACCACATACAAATTTCTTCATAATAGATTCCTCCCTTTTTTCTTTCCCCTAAAAACAAAAAAATTCACCCCAAGAGGGCGAATTATCGCGGTACCACCTCTAGTTCATTAGTCATAGACTAACCTCACTAAATAGCGATAACGGGCAACCCGGGAAGTATTTTGTACTTCCAACTCCATGGTGAATTCAAGAATGTCTGCGTATGATTCGCACCAGCCATCATATCTCTTATGCCTCACATTTCTTTACTATGTCATTTCTCTGTTTTTATAATATAAAAATATAATATAGAAATATTAAGGAAAAGTCAAACAAAACTTTTAAAAGTTAGGGAAAAACTAAAATAGAATATAAGAAAAAAGAGCAGAATAATCTGCTCTTAGTAGTTGATTTCTTCGTAAAGAACTTTTAAAAGGACAGCTTTAGAACTCATCTGCTGGCGTTTTCTATCATAAGTCTTAATTACGCTGTATTCAACAACGTCATACTTTTCAACTTCTTCATCATCAAGGAAATCAGCCTGTCTGAAGAATAAGTTTTCTTCACCATCCTGGAAGATACTACCAAAATTCTTATCATGGTTGTAGAATACAACTTTACCTTCATGACGAGTAATGTAGTTTTCAAGATGATAGATGACTTCACTGTATACACGATCAAATGCATCGCTGGCAGTTAAATCAGCATAATCAGCTAAATCAACATCTGCTTCATAAGTCTTACCATTTTCTTCTTCTAGTTTCTTAATAAGGCATTCTGCAAGTGCATGAGCCTTATCCTGACCCTTAGCCTTTGCCATTGCTGAAATCTTCTTATAATCTTCGATATTCTTGTAATCGAATCCACCCTTGAAGAACTTATCAACTAGAAGTGTATAAGCATCATCTTCACGATTTGTATTCATATAAAGCTTATAAAGGATTTCAAATGAATCTACTGCATTGAAATGACCCTGTAAAGCGATGAATTCATTTTCAGCTTCTTCATAACGTCCAAGTTCAACTAGAGAGCTTGCACGATAATATTTAACCCAGTTAAGGTTATTATAATGCCACTTTAAGTTGTAAGTGAAAGCAATGTTCGCAGTTTCAACACATGCTCTATATGATTCAAGTTCATATAATGCACGTACTTTCATACGATACCATTTTTCTTTCTTACTTTCGAATTCTTTACCATCTTTATTAACAAATGGTTTATCTTCTAGAGTAGGTGCATCTAAATAGTCTAATAATTCAGATAACTTCTTATAGTCTACTGGATTAGCCTTTAATACATGCTTAATAGCCTTATTGACTGCAGCTTCAAGTGGAGAATATCTCTCCTGTTTACAATATTTTGCGATTTCTTCTAGGATACCATAGAATAAACTTTCGTTCTTAGAAATATCTTCATCGCTGATGTTGATATACTTATTATAAAGAGCATAGCCAAAATAATTGATATATCCTTTTAATTCTGGTGCCATTTCAAGGAATGTTCTTCCTACTTCAATAGCTTCATCAGTCTTACCCTGATTCTTTAATTCTTTAACGAAATCACGTGCCTGGAATTCGCTGAATGAAGAGGCATCCTCTTCGAAACGGTTCTTATAAGCCGTTAAATCTTTAACTTTTGATTCTTCCACATTATCACCCCTACGAGATATTATACATTTTTTTATTATTGATGTGAAGAAAAAACGAACGGAGTTCTCCGTTCGTTATTCTACAGTCACTGATTTAGCAAGGTTACGAGGTTTATCAACATCACAGCCTTTAATGCATGCTGTATGGTATGCGATTAACTGTAATGGGATAGCAACAAGTACACTCTGTAATAAAGGATGAATATTAGGAAGATAATAAGTGTTTTCTACACCGCTGAGTTCTTGTCCTTCAACAGTAAATAGAATGACTTCAGCACCTCTCGCAATTGTTTCCTGAATATTAGAGATAGTCTTTGCAGCAACATGAGGCTGAGTGGCAACTGCAATGACTACAGTTCCAGGTTCAATTAAGGCAATAGGACCATGTTTTAATTCACCGGCAATATAAGCATCAGCATGTACATAAGATACTTCTTTAAGCTTTAAAGCACCTTCTAGCACGCTTGCATAATCTAGGCTTCTTCCGATAAAGTAGCAGTCATGTTTTTCTTTTAATAGCTTAGCATAGCTTTCGAATGTCTTTTCATCTTCAAGTAACTTAGAAACATATTCTGGAAGATTATTTAACTGTTCCATGAGATCAGTATTAATTGCATCGCCTCTCTTATCGGCAATATATAAGGCGATAAGTGTAAGTAATACTAACTGAGTTGTATAAGCTTTTGTAGAAGCAACTGCAATCTCAGGACCAGCACAAGTATAAAGTGTATACTGCGCATCTCTAGAAATAGTTGAACCTAATACATTAGTGACTGCAATTGTTGTACAACCTTTTTCATTGGCAAGCTTTAATGCAGCAAGAGTATCAGCTGTTTCACCAGACTGAGATACAAAGATACATAAAGTCTTTTCATCAATAATTGGATCATTATAACGGAATTCACTGGCTACCTGTGTAAGAACTGGTAGACGAGTGGCACGTTCTAGAATAGAAGCTCCACATAATCCAGCGTGATAAGCAGTACCACATGCAACATAATAAACCTTATTGAATTTATTAAAATCAACATCTTTTAATTCATCTAAAACAATAGAATCCTTGAAAATACGACCTCTTAATGTTTCCTGGATCACATGAGGCTGTTCATTGATTTCCTTTAACATATATGTATCGTAACCATTCTTCTGAGCCGCTTCCATATCATAAGGAATAGTAGTTATTTCCTTGGTGATTTCTTCACCATCTTTATTATAGAAAGTAATGCTGTCTTTCTTTAATACAGCCATTTCTAAATCATCTAGGAAATAAACATCTTTAGTATAAGCAAGTAAAGCAGGAATATCACTGGCTGCAACACTTGCATCTTCAGTACGTCCAATAACGAGCGGACTTGCTTTTTTAGCTACAACTACTTCATCAGGATGTTCTGTAGAAACAATACAAAGCGCATAACTTCCATCAATACAGTTTAATGTTTTCTTTACTGCTTCTAGAAGATCTCCTTCATAGAAATAGTCCAAACACATAACAACAACTTCTGAATCTGTTTCACTTTGGAACGAATAACCCTTTTCTAGCAAAATATCTTTTAATTCTCTATAGTTTTCAATAATACCGTTGTGTACAATAGAAAGAGTATTATCTGGATTTGTATGAGGATGTGAATTCAAGTTAGAAGGCACACCATGAGTTGCCCATCTTGTATGACCGATACCTACATGACCAGTCATATCATGATTTTTTAGCTTTTCTTCTAGGTTCTTTAAACGACCTTTACACTTAACAGTTGTAAGAGTGTTATTTAACACTGTTACACCTGCAGAGTCATATCCTCTGTATTCAAGTTTAGCAAGCCCCTGCATTAAAAAAGGTAGGGCTTCACCATTGCCGCAATAAGCTGTAATACCACACATAATCTTGTCCTCCTTGTTTTGTGGAATAAAAACGTTAAAACAAAGGAGTACCTGATGAAATCTGTTGGCTGATTGCTCAGTGTTTTTGTTCATCGTTTAGGCAGTACTATGCCTCTAGACCATCCGCCGAATAGTTCGATTAATCTAGTCCTCGTCAACTTATACAAGTCCTGGCGCTTTTCTTAATATCACTTTATCTTAACTGTGACTATTATATGCTTGATATGTGATAAATCAATCAATAATATTGATATTTTAAAAATATGAAAACGATATGAAACTTTATATACAAATTACAGAGAAAAATAAAAAATTTAAAAGTATATATAAGAGTAGGAGGGATATTTATATGAAAGAAGATTTAGAAGGGAATATTGAAGAGCTCAAAAATTATTTGAATAAACTTGATGAGAGTGGCTTATATGATGCTGAGAAGTATTCACGTTCTTTACTGCATCAGACAAGTCAGTTATCTTATTTTTATTGTTCTTTAGTGAAGGATGGTTCTCCTTCAGACACTTATTATCATGTTCATAAGCGTCCTAAGGAACATCAGATGGCTTATTTTAATATTGGCAGGGGGTTTCCTAAAGAATTGATGGATGGTCATTGGTGCTATATAGTGAAAGATCTAGGTTATAAGATGCTGATCATACCTTGTACATCCATAAAAAAAGAATCATCACCATTGAATCCTCATTTTGAAAAAGATCTGACTGTTATAGATGATCATGGGACGATTACCCATTCAAGAATGCAGTTGACTGATTTACGTACAGTGGATATTCAGCGACTTGATTGTCGTAAGCCATTCTATACTGTATGTGATGATCGAGAAGAAATCAGAAATTTCATAATAGAACATCTATTTTAAATTTATTTGTGATATGATACACGTGGTGATGAAATATGAATGAAATAATAAAAGGAATGAAGAAAAGTGTTCCAATCGCACTTGGTTACTTTCCAGTTGCCTTTTCTTTTGGAGTATTATGTGTATCAAGTGGTCTGCCTCTTGGCTTGGCCACTTTTATCTCTTTAACAAATTTAACAAGTTCAGGACAGTTTGCAGGTGTTCAGCTGATTCTATCTGATAGTACTTATTTAGAAATCGCAATAACACTGTTATTGATCAATTTTAGATATTTCTTGATGAGTCTTTCTTTATCTCAGAAGATTGATGAGAAGATGAATACAATAGAACGTATGATCATCTCTTTTGGAATTACAGATGAAACGTTTGCGTTAGCCAGTCTGCAACCTGGTAAACTCACATTTAAGTTTATGCTAGGTTTTATTCTTACACCTATTATTGGATGGGTAGGAGGTACTCTTGCGGGAGAATTTATTATGGGCTTATTGCCTTTAGCACTGCAAGGTGCTATGGGAATTGCTTTATATGGTATGTTCTTAGCTCTTATTGTACCTGCAATGAAAGATTCAATACCAGTAACTATAGTGGTATTAATTTCTATTGGAGTCCATACACTCTTTACCTATGTGCCATTATTTAATGTTATGAGTACTGGAGTACGCTTGATTAGTGCAACACTTATTGCAACATGTATGGGTGCCTGGTTATTTCCAAGGGAGGATGAAGCATGACAAGATATCAGATACTAGCTGTCTTAGTGATGGCACTCTTTACTTATCTGCCTCGTTTTCTACCACTTACTTTCTTTAGAAAGAAGATTACATCTAAGTTTATCAATTCAGCTTTTTATTATCTGCCTTATGCAGTGCTAGGGGCATTGACTTTCCCAGGTGTCTTTAACTCTACACCTCACTTAGTAGAATCATGTGCAGGTATTCTAGTTGCAGTATTTTTTAGTTATAAAGGAAAAGGTCTTGTATTTGTGGCTGTAGCAGCGATACTTGCGTCTTATATTGTACAGTTTGTGATTTAAAAATTGGGAGTTGAGTAATAAAATATGGAAGTCCTAGAAACAGTTTTTAATTCAAGAAAATTTGATTTGAATGATGATGTCCTGATAAAGTTTGATGATTATTTTGATGAAAAAGCTAGGGATTATAATAGTTTTTCTCTAGATGATGAAGAAAATATTGTTCTTTTACGAAACTTTGTGGAACAAATTAAGTCAATTGATTCAGACAGTGTAGTTTATGTATATACTTATGGTTATGAAATCACAAATAGCAAAGGTAAAAAATCGACATATGCCGATACTTTGTGGATTGACACAGTACTCTCTGTTTCTAAAATAAAGAAAACTATTGAAAAATGTGGTGTTGCCCAACCGAGTGATATTTCTATTGCTGGAGATAGTGCTGAAAACAGAAACGGAAATATTTGGCTAATAACAAAAGAAAATCCACAAATCACGGAGCTCACTGATTATGAGAAAATCAACCGAATGATAATGCTGTATTGGGATTGATAAAATAGTCAACAAACAGGGTTTTAATGATATTAAATTGCATACTCCATAAAACAGAATCACCTATTATGCCTTATTATACTTGTGAATTATTATCGAAAATGGGATAGTATAATGAATTTTATGTATATGTTAAAGATTATGGTGGTCAGTATTATAATTTATTTACAGAAGAAATAAAAATGAAGTTAAAAATCAAAATTCTAGTTTTTGAAACTGAGAAATTGGATTTTGCGGGAGAGTGATAAAATGAATTTAAACCAAACGATTATTTATGGAATGATTTTTCCTTTACTATTTTGTTCTGTAGGTAGTTTATTTGCAAGAAAAGGATATGTTTATTTTAAAACCAAAAAAGATAAAAAGCGCAAATGCTTGACTAAAACAGAAGGAAAAATAGTAAGTGTAAGTGCAATGAGGATGAATAGAAGATGTGCTTACTTTTATACTTATGAATATGAAGTTAATCATGATATTATAACTATAGAAATTAATTTTGGAACGACATCTCGTCAATTTAGAGAGGGCGACCAAGTTGAAATTTGGTATGATAAAAGCAATCCTAAGTATAGTTATATAGATGGTTATAAGGAAGACATTCTTGCAGCTGTTGTGTCACTTGTTGCAGGAATAATAGCTGTATTAATTGGGCTATATGTTGGTATGTTTGTATGGTTTTGTTAGAAAAATCGGAATTTATAGAACTGTGAAAAGTAAAGGTGGTAATTTTGTGGTTAAATATTGTATGAATTTAAGTGATGAAAAAAAAGAAACTGCAATTAAAATTGCTTTGGAAAGTAAAGGAAATGTTCGCAAGCGTAAGATAGCGGTTCCGCTTCTGATGATTTTGGGTATCGTCATTATTTTTAGTAGCATATTTTTAATTATAAATTCTCCTGCTATTTTATGGTATATCTATATGGTGCTTGGAATAGTTTGTCTGCTTCTTGCGTTTAATGCAAAGTCTTTTCAAAAATTTGTATTGAAAAAAGCGGAGTTACTCTTAGATAAGTCTTTTCGTACTGGAATTGTAGAGTATCATTTTGACGCTGAAGGGATAGAAACAATTTCCCAGATGGGATATAGCAAAAATTATTGGACTGCATTTAAAGAGTACGGTACTATGGGGCAGTATATATATGTTAAACGAAAAGATAATAAAATGGTTTTGATAGATAAAAATGATTTGTCTACTGGGGAGTTAGAAGAATTGACTCAACTATTGTTAAATAATGTCAAAATGTAAATTCCAGTTCACAACTTCATATCCCTACACACAAAGCAGTTAGTCTTTAGGATTGACTGCTTTTTTCTTGCCAAAATTCCTGTTTGTTGAAGGAGCGTATAGAAACTATACGTTCTTTTTTTATCTAAAAAAACGGCAGAAATGATATTGGAACTCTTGTTGTGGGCTATAATGAAACATTTCAGAAGGATTCAAATATAGGCAGAAGAAATAATCAGACCTTTGTTAATATTCCTTATGGAAAGCTGATAGACAAGCTTGAGTATCTCTGTGAACTGAATGGCATCATGCTTGTAATGCAGGAAGAATCCTATACATCAAAGGCTAGCTTCTGGGATAAAGATGTAATACCAGCCTATAAGAGTGATGATGCTGAAGAATACCATTTCTGTGGAAAGAGAATACATCGTGGATAGTATAGAATAGCGAGTGGTCAGGTTCTGAATGCAGATGTGAATGGTGCATTAAATATCATGCGTAAAAGTAGCGTTGTGGATGTAAATATCCTATACAGTAGAGGCGAAGTGGACACGCCTATAAGAATAAGGATTGCCTAGCAATAGGTGGAGACTTAAATATCAATCTTCTTAAACGGATGCGTAAGCATCCTAGAAGCCTCGACTTTAAATACGGAGTATTAAGTCGAGATAGTTCAGCTGATACTTATTTACCTTATATAATGAATTTTAGTGCATATAATTGTCTTTTTGGAGAATATGATTGCAAGAAGTTGTGACTAAGGAATACTATAATTAATACAGTGTGCATGGTACCGTATTATTTTAAGGTAGTTGAACATATTTATTGTTGGTGAAATGAGAATTAATGATCATAGGTGCACGCGTATTTATTTGTACTACTAGTTTACTGAGGTAAAAATTATATTTACCTTAGAATATATGAAACAAGTATTGGGAAATGATATAACCAGTATGTATTTTACTGTTTATATAAAAAGGTAGTGTATGAATGTTGTATTGAGATTTTACACTATCTAAATTTTGACAGGGAGGAAAAGAAATGGGAACAAGTCAAAAAGTAAGAAAGCTTCTTGCGTTTTTACTTACTACAGTGCTTACAGTTGGATTACTTCAGTTTGCACCGGGTGTAAGAACTAACGTAGAAGCAGCTAATGTGCCTGAAGCAGGGCATAGCTATACCTTGAACTTTACTACACTTTCTGGTGTAACAAAGCTCAATGGATATACGTCTGATGATGGTATATTCAAGGTAGTGTCAGATGCTGACAAAGCATACTGGCATGATGGACAGCATGGTGCAGCATTATATAACGGAGATAAAATCGAAGTGAAAGTTGCTGGAAATGCGGATATCCAATTAGGTCTTTGTGGTTATGGCAATGCGACAGCATTTAAAGTGACAGATGAAGCAGGTAAAGAAATCGGTTCTACATCTGGTAAGGGTGCACTGGATGGAGCAAGTGAAAAGGTATCTTATAGTGGAGATGCCACTACACTTACTATTACATGTGCTGCAAATGCTGAAGCATATCTTCATTCAGTGACAGTTTCTAACTATGCAAAAGAAGGCAAGGCAGAAAACTTCACTATGATGCTTGATAACATCGCTAAGAATGGTGTTGTTGCAACAGGTGATTATAAATATGGTGACAGTGTTCTAACTTTAGTAGGACAAGGTAGTACACAGTATACTGTAAAAAATGGTAAAACAGTTAAAGTGAATGGTAAGGAATATAACAGCTATACAGCAGGTAAGAGACATGCCAATAGCGATAATATGTCAACTATTCCTCAAGCAGGAGATGGAACATTAACTAAGTTCACTCCAGCAGCTAAAGGTATGATGACAGTTTATTTTAATTCTGTATCATCTTTAAGGGTATATGATTTTAATTCGGAAAATGGATCTAAGGTAGGATCTGCATTAACTGAAAAGGGAATTACTACATATTCATTTGCAGTCGTTCCAGGACATACATATGTTATGTCTACTACAAGTGCAACTGATAACTTATTCTATGCAGGTTATAAGTATGTTGCAGATAAGACTGTCAGCGTGCCAGTTAAGTTCAACAATGTAAATGCTAACTTATATGATTCTTTAGAAATTAAAGCAGTAGATACTGAACTAAGTAATCGTTCAGTTAAGTTAGTTGACGGTGCTGATGTAAACCTTCTCGAAGGACATACATATAGACTATCAACAAATGATACGAGTGTAAAAGCGCTTGTTGGTGACAGTGATACATTTACAGCAACAGCCAAAAAACTAGTTGTATCTCTTTATGATGTACCAGATGCAACTGTCAAAGGTACTATTACAGGTACACCTGCTGGTACTGTTAAAGAATTAACATTTGAAAATATGCTTAATGGTTTAAAGTATACAGCTGCAATCACAGGTAGCACATATACATGCTCATTAAAGCCAGGTGAATACAAAACACAAGTTGAAACAACTAATGGTGGTGTGACATCTGATAGAGTTTCTGTTAAGGCAGAAGGTACAACAGTAAACGAAGTTTATGTTGTACTTCCTGAAAAAGAAGCTGAATCAATTCCATTCAAGAGTGAAATCAGCGTTCCTGGAGATTATGATTCATTAAACGAAGCATCAGAAGCTATTTTACATATGCAGAATAGACCAGAAGGAGAAGCGGGAAGAGTTACAATTAATCTTACTTCTGATTTGTTTGAACAGACAGTTATGTCTGCTCCATACGTTACACTTAAAGGTAATGGTCATACTATTTCATGGTATTATGGTGTTGGCACATTATATTATTCAGTTGATCCTGTAACAGGACTTTATAATGAAGTGCTTGCAAGAGACAAGTATTCATATGCTGAAGCAAATGCTAATCTTTGGGGTGGTGTATTTATTGTAAAAGGTAATAACTTCATTGCTGAAGATACAACATTCAAGAATACATACAACTATGAACTTACAGAAGCAGAAAAGACTGATATTGCAGGTTCTACACTTTCAGTAAATAGACTTGCGCCAAATGCTGATGTAACAAAGTATGCTTATAAAGAAAGATCTAACGCATTCTATATTGATGCAGATAATATTGAATGCTATAACTGCAAGATTCTTTCATCACAGGATACATTAGGTAGAAATGGTTCAGCAAACTACAATTATCATACATATTTTAATAATTGTGTGATTGGTGGTAATGTTGACTATATCTGTGGTGAGTTCTCAGCAGTATTTGATAATTGTGAATTACAGTGGAAGACATATAAAGATGATGCTTCTAACAATGCAAAAGTCGGTTATATTACAGCTGCTAAGACAAGCCCATATGTATTTAGAAATTGTAATGTTACAACAGATGGTGTTGGAACAGGTGTTGTAGGATATTATGGTAGAACATGGGGTGCCTCTTCAAATAGTGCATTTATCCAGACTCAGACTAATGGTCTTATTAATGCTGAAGGATGGAGAGAAATGAGCGCAGGCGATGGTCAAACAGCAGTATTTAAAGAATATGGTAACTTATCAGGTGAAACACCATTTGTTACAAATGGCAAATTCTGCTTGGCTGCCAATCAGACTGCAGAAGCTGTAGCTGATTATATTGATACAGACACTAATAGTGCAATTAATACAGTACTTAATGGCTGGAAACCTGTTCATTATGGTAATGCAGTAAAACCAGGAGACAAAGATGATGTCACTACACCAGGTAAACCTTCTGAAGGAGAAGGTACAACTCCAGGTAAACCTTCTGAAGGAGAAGGAACTACTCCAAGCAAGCCTTCTGAAGGAAATGGTACAGTTACAATTAAACCTTCTGAAAATACAGGTTCAAAAGAAGACACTACAGTGACTGTTAAGCCTTCTCAGAACACATCAAATGCGAATGGTAAAACTGATGCAGTAAAAACAGGTGATTCAACATCAGCTGCACTTTATGCATTACTTACTTTCTTTGCAATGTTAGGCTGCCTCATTTTAAGAAAAAAGCAGATCAGAGAATAATTGATTAAGATATCTTATATAAGATATGCGAGTATATTGATTAAATATAAAAAATAAGTATAAAAAGTCCTCCAGGTATTAAAAATACACCCGGAGGACATTTTTGTTGATCTTTATAGAAAACTGAAGTAGTTTCTTATAAGTTTAATAATTCTTTTGTATCTCTTGCAATCACTAATTCTTCATCGGTTGGTACTACAAATACTTTAATCTTAGATTCAGGTGCAGAAATTAATCTTTCACCATGACCTTCTACATTAGCCTTATCATCTAATACGATGCCTAACGCTTCTTTTATTAGATCAATAATTGCTTCTCTTGCGATAAAGCTGTTTTCACCAATACCAGCTGTGAATGAAATTGCATCAACATGTCCAAGTTCTACAAAATAAGAACCAATATAATCAGCAACACGTTTTCTAAACATGTTAAAAGCTAATTCGGCTCTATTGTTACCAGCATCTTTTGCATCAATGATATCTCTCATATCACCAGACACTCCAGATACACCTAATAAACCAGATTCCTTATTTAACATCTTGAATACAGTCTTCATATCATATCCAAGATTTTCAATTAAGTGGTCTACAACTGATGCATCAATATCACCAGAACGAGTTGCCATCATGACACCAGCAAGAGGTGTAAGACCCATAGAAGTATCAATAGACTTACCGTCTTTTACAGCACAAAGTGAAGCACCAGCACCTAAATGACATACAATGATATTAGCATGTTCAGGATTACCTAATAATTCCTGAGTACGCTTTGAAACATAGTAATGAGAAGTACCATGTGCACCATATTTTCTAATCTTGTTTTCTTCATAGAACTTATATGGGATAGGGTAAACTGCATTTTCAGGCTTAATAGAGTGATGGAATGCTGTATCAAATACTACCACAGCACCTGCAGTAGGAATAGCTTCCTTAAATGCATTGATACCGATAATATGTGCAGGGTTATGAAGTGGTGCAAGTGGTGATAATTCATCAATCTTAGCGATCACATCATCATCTACAACACAAGAGCTATCGAAATAAGGACCACCCTGTACGACACGATGACCAATACCCTTGATTTCATCTAAACGTTCAACAATCTTCTTTTCAATTAATGTATCAAGTAATACCTGTACAGCTTCCTTGTGAGTAGGAACTGCAAAGACCTTCTTATCTTTAGTGCCGTTGTACTTGATAGTGAAGATTGAATCTTCCATACCGATTCTTTCGATAATACCAGAAGTGATAACACTTTCAGTATCCATTTCAAATAACTGGAATTTCAATGAAGAACTTCCACAGTTAACTGCTAAAACTTTTGACATGCTTATATCCTCCTAAACACCCCTATTATAAACAGAAACCCCTAACATTTCTACTATAAATTTAGATTACGTGACAAAAAGAATGTTCTGTAATGTAATCACTATTGCCAGGGGCGCATTTATTGCTGAGATAGGTGAAAGCCTTGTCCCTTAGCATCTGATCTGGGTAATACCAGCGTAGAGAGGCCGAACTTTTTTAGTGACTTCTTTGCGTCATCTTAGTCATTGGAAAGGGGAGATTTATAAATGAATAAGAAGACATTATCCACTCGAGTAATTGCTTATGTTGCGTTATTTATCGCTATGTAGTTAGTTCTAGAAGCACTATTTAAGGTGGTTCCAGGACAGCCAGAAGGTGGTTCTATTACTTTAAGTTTATTGCCAATCGTACTTGCAAGTTATAAATTAGTGGCGAAAAACCCATAGGCTTGCCTATGGGATGAAAGCCACATAATTTTTACTTAAGTTTTGTATAGAGTCGATATATAATGTATGTATAAAAACAGAAAGAACTTTTTAATCAATGGGAAGACCAAAATCAAATAATGTTCAAATAAACATATCTATTCCTATGGAGTGGAAAAAAGAACTTGAAAACCTTGCACGTATCTATTCTGTTGAGGAAGACAAGACTATTACATTTCTTGACCTTATGCGTAGAGGTATTCAGGAAAAATATCAGCTTGGAGAGCAGGATAATGAGTGAAGAAAAATATCACAGTGCTTCATATTGTAAATATCTAATACAATATCATATGGTGTCCTAAATTCAGATTTTCGGTTTTAAAAGGTAATGTTGATAATACTTTAAAACAGATATTACAGAAAAATTGTAACGATTATAATTATCATATAAAAGCACTTGAAGTAATGCCAGACCATATACATATTTTCATAGATGTGCCACAGACTGTCGCTCCCTGCGATGTGGCTAGAACTTTTAAAAGCATCAGCGCTATCGAATTATTTAAAGCGTACCCGCAACTTAAAAAGTTCTATGCAGGGTATGGAGCTTTATGGTCAGGAGGATATTTTGTATCGACTGTAGGACACATAAGCGAAGCTGCAGTAATCAAGTATATCGAGGAGCAGAAAAATGATAAGTGACGAAGAATACAAAAAGGCTCTAAAACAATTTCATAAGCTTTCTGATAGACATATTCTAGCTGCTGAAACTGATATGTCTTCTTCTGATATACAAAAAGTTGTAAAGCTTTCGGATAAGATCAGAAAAGCAGGTAACGAACTTGTAGGTCTTATGAGAAAGAATTATGACCAGCTTATGCGTACCAAGAGATATCGTAAGCTACTAAAATTATATGGTTCTACGGAAGATAAGAAAAAACGTAAATATTATGCTGGACAGCTCAATGAAATGCAAAAGCAGTATGATGTTACCTGGGATTTCTGTAGAAAATCAATGATATTTATTGGCAAGAAGTATAATGTAGATGCGGTCTTTGCCCTTACTAAAGCTGAAGATGTTTGGCGTGGCATGGAAAAATGTTTATATAATAATGGTAATATCTTACATTTTTCTAAATACGGAGACCTGCCTTGCATAAGGGCAAAACAGATGAATCGTGGTATCCCTATATTCGTTAAGGATAATAAGCTACAGTTCAAGCTTGGCAGGACTGTATTTGGAATAAAGATTAATGATAGATTCCAGACAGATGAAGTGAATGCAATGTTGGATTATCTTGCTGAACCTGAGATTATGAATAATAAAGCCGTGCAGACACTCATGGAGGAAGCGTACTGTATTGATACATATAGACCCTGCTATGCTACTCTTGTACCAGAATTAATTCGCGGTAAATACAGAGTATATCTACATTTAACCCTCGAAGGCAAGGCAAAACCTAAATATGATAGATCTGGCAATACAAGACATAAATATGGCAGAGGAATGATCGGTGCTGATATAGGAACACAGACAGTTGCCTATACTTCCGATACAGAAGTAGGACTTAAGAATCTTTCAGAGCGTGGCAACAGTATTCAGACTTCTGAGAGAAAAGAACGTCTGCTTTACCGTGCTATGGACAGGTCAAGACGTGCAACTAATCCGCAGAATTATAATGATGATGGTACAATTAAAAAAGGTCGCAAGACTTGGAGATATTCTAATCATTATAAGAAAATGAAAGAAAAACATTCTGAATTATGTCGTATTAATGCGATAAATAGACAGCTTGCTATAAACGAAGATGCTAATTATTTAAGGAGTCTTGGAGATGTATTTATAACAGAACCCAGAAATGCAGGTAAGCTTATGAAAAGAGCCAAGGAAACTACTGTTAATAGCAAGGGCAAGATTAATAAGAAAAAACGTTTTGGCAAGTCTATAAAGAATAGATGCCCTTCTGGGTTTCAGTCTACTGTAGAAGAAAAATTCAAGACCACAGGTGGCACATATATAGAAGTGCCTGATGATTATAGAGCATCACAATATGATCATACAGCAGATGACTACATAAAGAAGAAATTATCTGATAGGATGTATCAACTATCAGATGGAACTCTAGTACAAAGAGACTGGTATTCATCATTTCTGTTGTACTGCTATGATTGCAGGACTAGGAATATAGATAGAGACAGATGTATTTCAGAATTTGAAAAGTGTTACAGTAAGGAAGAAGCCTTAATTAAAAGAATTAAGATTAATAGAATCAAAGTATTGAATAGTGGAATCAAAATAGTATAAAATAAACATCAGGGAGATTGATTATACTTCCATATCGTAAGATAGAAATTTACCGTTAATGTGGTCGTTGGACTGCTTGGTAATAAAAGTTCTTACTTAAATAGATTTATACTTGTATTCCAAAGTCTGAAAATGATGTACGATTACAAGCTACACTTGACAGTAAGAACCCCACGGGCTTGCCCGTGGGAGTAGTCAGAATGTGGGTACACTTATTTTGACTTATGTAGTATTTGCACTTATTTATCCAAAACTTCAGAAAGCATTTAAGGCTATTTAACAGTGGGAAACCACTGTTTTTTTACTTTTAACACAAAACGATCACTTAAAAAGGCTTTATTTAGGAAAAAACAGGTGAGGTTTATGTACATTTCACCTGTTTTTTGCTATGATATTCGATAGGTTGAAAGAGGTTTGATTATGAAGAATTCATTAGTGGGGCAGGATGTGCTCATCCATTGCTATAAACATGACGGTAAACCACATCGTACGTGGTCACGCTGTAAGATATTAGAAGAAACAGACCGCCATTTTATTGGTATAAATAATAATACATTAGTTACAGAATCAGATGGTCGTTCCTGGGTCACTAAAGAACCCGCTATCTGTTATTTTCCTAAGGATAGATGGTATAATGTAATCTGTATGATTAGAAGTGATGGTATCTATTATTATTGTAATATTGCCTCTCCTATATTATATGATGGAGAAGCACTTAAATATATTGATTATGATCTCGATTTGAAGGTATGGCCTGGTTATCGTTATAAGGTATTAGATGAAGGTGAATATGCGGCTCATCGTATTAAATATCAATATTCAGATGAATTAGATGAGATATTCCATGAACAGCTCAATCGTTTGATTGTGATGACGATGAATGCATCTGGTCCTTTTCGTGCAGGATTTGCTCAGGAGTGGTATAATAAGTATCAGCAGATGATGAAAAATAGAGGAACTAAAAATGATAAACTTAAAAAATGAAGCTGAAATGATTGCTTTTGGTAAACGTATTGGAGAAACAATCTTTCCCCATTCTATTATCACATTAACAGGGGATCTAGGGGCTGGTAAGACAACATTCACAAAAGGAATAGGGCAGGGACTTGAAATCAAGAAGATTATCAATTCTCCTACTTTTACTATTGTGAAGGTTTATTCCGGACGCATGACCCTCTATCATTTTGATGCATATCGCCTAGAAGGGGCAGATGATGATTTGGGATTTGAAGAGATGTTTGAAGATGATGGCTTATGTGTGATTGAATGGCCACAGTTTATTGAAGACATTATTCCAGAAGAAAGATTAGAAATTGAAATAATAAAGAATGAAGATGAAACACGTTCTTTAAAGCTTCATCCTATTGGTGAAAAATATGAGAACTATGTGAGGGAGGTTACACATGATTAGTTTAGTGATGGATACATCAAATAGTTATTTAGCTGTAGGCTTATTTAAGGATAATATGTGTCTAGAAGCCTTCCAGGAAAAAGGTTCAAGAAGACAATCAGAAAAAGCAATTCCTACATTAAAGGAAGTGCTTGATCGTCATCATATTGCATTAAAGGATGTGAATGAGATGATTATTACATCAGGACCTGGCTCTTATACAGGTGTCAGAGTTGCAATGACTATCGCCAAGACACTTGCTGCAGTGTCTGATGTAAGAATTAAATCAGTCAGTTCTTTAGCTGCTTATGCTGGTATGAATCAAGCATTAAGTGTTATTGATGCAAGAGGACATAAGGTCTTTGTTGGGGTTTATGAAAATGGTCTTCCTTTAATTAAGGAACAGGTCGTGGCTTTAGAAGACTTTGCCCAGTTACGTGCTGAATATGGAGACTTTGAACTTGTAGGTGAAATAGGTTGTCTGGGTTTAGATGAAAAAGAATGTGATCTTTGTGCTAATATCTATGCATTAGGACAGATGGCTGATCCAATTGAGAATGTTGATTTATTAGTGCCAACTTATATTAAAGATGTTGAGGCTAAGAAAGCATGTTATTAAGAGAAATGCAGGAAGAAGATCTTGATGAGATTGAAAGACTAGAAGGGTTATTATTTAGCCCTGCCTGGTCTAAAGAAGATTTTCTTCATGAACTAAAAACAAATGATTATGCCCATTACTATGTTCTTGTAGATGACAAAATTGTTGGTTATGCAGGATTCTGGTATGCTTATGAAAACTGTGAACTGACTACAATTGGTATTGATCCAAACTATCAAGGGAAAGGCTTTTCTAAGGTATTGATGGATTATGGATTAAAAGAAGGACATAATAAGGGGTGTATTAATTATAGTTTAGAAGTGCGTGTATCAAATGAACGCGCGATTTGTTTATATAAGAAGTATGGCTATGAGATATGTGCTATACGTAAAGATTATTATGCAGACCATGAGGATGCCTATCTCATGGTAAGAAAGGAGGAAAAATAATGGCTGTTATTCTAGCTATTGAATCAAGCTGTGATGAAATGAGTGTTGCAATCCTAAAGGATGGAAAAGAGTTATTAAGCCATGTTGTTGCATCACAGATTGATATCCATAAACAATATGGTGGGGTTGTTCCTGAAATTGCCAGCCGTAAACATGTTGAATGTGTCAGCACTGTTTTAAAGGAAGCATTAAAACAGGCAGAAATCTCTTTAGAGGAGATTGATGCAATTGCAGTCACAAAAGGACCAGGACTTGTAGGTTCTTTACATGTTGGTATGCAGGAAGCCAAGACATTGGCTATTTATTTAAATAAACCACTTATTGGTGTACATCATATTGCGGGGCATATTTATGCTAATGAACTAGTGAATGATATTGAATATCCTGCAATGGCTCTTGTTGTTTCAGGAGGACATACAGAACTTGTTTATATGAAAAAGGAATTCTCTTTTGAGGTCATCGGTACAACATTTGATGATGCAATTGGTGAAGCCTATGATAAGGTAGGACGTGTTCTACATCTTCCATATCCTGGAGGACCTGTATTAGATAAAATGGCACATGAGGGAACTCATAGCTATACACTTCCTAAACCACTTGATGATGGAAGCTATAACTTCAGCTTCAGTGGCTTAAAGAGCGCTGTCATCAACTTAAAGCATAATGCAGACCAAAGAGGAGAAGAAATCAATGGCAATGACTTAGCATGTTCATTCCAGGATGTGGCTATGGATACGATTGCTTCTAAAGCTTTAGCAGCTGCTCATGATCTTGGTGTAAAGCAGATTATTGTAGCAGGTGGTGTAAGTGCGAATAAAGGTCTCAGAGAAAAAATGAGTACAAGTGATATTCCTGTTATTTTTCCACCAATGAAGTATTGTACAGATAATGCAGCAATGATTGCATCTGCTGCAAGTATCATGTATAAATACAATATGTTTGCCCCTTTGGACTTATCTGTTAAGCCAGATTATGACTTAGAGGCGGAAAGTGTAGGAGACAACTATGAGTAATGAAAAGAAACAGAAAATTTCACGTGCGACGATGACACGTTTTCCTGTTTATTTGAAGGCTTTAAGAGTTATGGGACATGAAGGCAAAGAGAACTTCTTATCGAGTGAACTTGCGGAAGTTACTCATATCCAGGATACGACTATCCGTCGTGACTTTGGTTTTTTGCCTCAGAAGAATACACTTGGCAAACGAGGTTATGGTTATGATACAAAAGAGATGATTGAAACACTCAGTGACTTCTTAGGTTTAGGACTTGATGAACCAATTATTTTGATTGGTGTGGGTAACTTGGGATCAGCTATTTTGAAATATAACCGCTGGAAATACACAGTTGGACAGATTGTCTGTGCTTATGATAAGGATGCTAATATTGAAGGTGAACGTTTTGGTGTCAAGATTCATAAGAGTGATGATTTGGAAAAAACATTCCCTAAGGACTGTAAGATTGCGATTCTTGCGATTTCTGATAATGTTCAGGAAATGGTGGATCGCTTAGTTGCATTAGGGATTAAAGGCATTGTAGACTTCACCCACTCTCATTTTATTGTGCCTCAGGGAGTAGAGGTACAGAATGTGGATGTTGTTGTCGCAATACAAGAATTAGAATTAAAGATGAAATCAAATACAAAGGAGTAAGAAGGATGTTTGAATTTATGACAGTAAGAGAACTTTATGAAATCTGTCGTGCAGATAACGCTGTAGAAACAGATAACGTAGAGTATGTTGAATTAGAAGGATGGGTAAGAACAAATAGAGATAGTGGTAAACTAGGCTTCATCGCATTAAATGATGGTTCTTATTTTAGAAATTGTCAGGTTGTTTATTTAGAAGAAAAATTAAAGAACTTCGATGAAGTTTCACATATCGCAACTGGTTCAGCTATTCATGTATTAGGTAAGTTAAAATTAACACCTGATGCAAAGCAGCCATTTGAAGTAGAAGCCACTGAAATTATTCTTGAAGGTGACTGTGATAGTGATTACCCATTACAGAAGAAGAGACACTCTTTTGAATTTATGAGAGAAATCCCTCATTTAAGACCAAGAGCAAATTCATTCTATGCCATCTTCAGATTAAGATCTGTATTATCAATGGCTATTCATGAATTCTTCCAGGATCAGGGATTCGTCTATGTACATACACCAATCATCACATCTAACGATGGTGAAGGTGCTGGAGAAATGTTTAGAGTAACAACTATTGATGATACTGATTTCTCTAAGGATTTCTTTGAAAAAGAAGCCTACTTAACAGTAACAGGACAGTTACATGTAGAAGCATTCGCTATGGCATTTAGAGATGTTTATACTTTTGGACCAGCATTCAGAGCTGAAAACTCAAATACATCAAGACATGCGAGTGAATTCTGGATGGTAGAACCAGAAATCGCATTTGCAGACCTTGAAGATGATATGTGTTTAATTGAAGAAATGGTTAAATACTGTATTCAGTACTGCCTAGATAATGCTCCAGAAGAAATGAAATTCTTTGAACAGATGGTTGACCATGACTGTATCAACCGTATCACAAAGGTTAGAGATTCTCACTTTGCACGTATGACTTATACAGAAGCTATTGATCATTTATTAAAGGCTGATGTGAAGTTTGATAACAAGGTTGAATGGGGTATTGATTTAAATGCTGAACATGAACGTTATATCTGTGAAGAAGTTGTAGGTGGTCCTGTATTCTTAACAGATTATCCAAAAGAAATCAAAGCATTCTATATGCGTTTAAATGATGACAACAAGACAGTTGCAGCATGTGACTTATTAGTACCAGGCATCGGTGAATTAGTTGGTGGTTCACAGAGAGAAGAACGTTATGATGTTCTTGAAAAGCTAATGGATGAAAAGGGCATGAATAAAGAAACACTACAGTGGTATATGGATTTACGCCGCTTTGGTGGATGTAAGCATGCTGGATTCGGTTTAGGTTTTGACCGTTTCTTAATGTATTTAACTGGTATGGCTAACATCAGAGATGTAGAACCATTCCCACGTACACCACGTAACTTGAAATTCTAAAAGACCACATATGTGGTCTTTTTTCTTAAAGGAAGTAATATTATGGATGAATTTAATGGCATCAATACTTTTTTTAATATGATTTACCATAATGACCGTGCTTTTTCTCGTGCTTTATTGAATTATCAGTCTTTTAATGATTATCGACAGTGGTTAAGAAATCATCACATAGAATTTAAAGAACTTGATATGATTGATGAGTATTCATTCAGTATGATTCGTCCTGATATGACAATTAAAGATGTATCCATGCTGACACATACTAATTTACAAGAAGGTTTACAACGTATTCGTTCTTTCTTTAAAGATAAGACTTTCTTATTTCTTATTCCTGGTACAAATAAAGAAATTGAAAACTATTCTTTTACAGGAGTGGATTATATTTTTACAATAAGCAAACCTTTTAAACAGGAAGACTTGTCTTTCTTAGACCCGTTTCCTGGACTACTTGAAGCTTTATTTTATGCAGATGAATGGCCTGGAGGACTCATATTTAATTCTAAACATGCAGCCTTTTACCCATTGCATAGTAATTCCCAGGCAAAGGCATTACAGAAAAAGATTGATGAGAAGACAATGTTTAATAAAGAAGGACATTCTTCTTTTATTTACCATTTATCTGATTTACATCTAGGTCCTAAAAAGAAACTGAAAGCAGTCTCAAATTTATTAGATTCATTAGATGAATGTGATCAATATGCACATAGTCCTCATAGTAAACAGGTTTTTATTACAGGAGATCTTATGAACTCTCCTAATACAAAGAATATGTATCAGGCCAATAGCTTTATGACAATGATTAGAAAGAGATATAAGGCAGATATCACCTTTGTGTTAGGTAACCATGATATGATAGTAAAAGGCTTGAGTATTGGTGGAAGACAACGTACAAAAGTCATAGCCTATTTACTCGGTGAAAAGATCAAGGTTATAGAAAAAGATAAGATTGTACTTGTAAAGATAGATTCTAATGCTGGTGGTAACTTAGCTAGAGGAATGATCACAAGAAGACAATTAGACCAAATAGACTCAGAACTTGCAGGTATAGAAAATCTAGAAGATTATACGATTGTGGTTTTACTACACCATCATGTATTTAAAGTCTCTAAGTCGGACTTCTTAAAAATACAATGGCGTGAAAAATCTATATTTGGAAGTATAATGGATAAATCTAAAGCACTTGTAGATGCTAATATGTTTGCAACATGGCTTCAACAACGTCATATTAAATATGTCCTTCATGGTCATAAGCATGTGCCTTATTTCATGAATAAAAAAGGTACATACTATATCTCAGCAGGAAGCGCAACAGGTGGCTTAAAGGAAAGTGAAAGTCATTATTATTCTTATAATGTATTACGTTATGATTATATGGATAAGAAGATGAAAACATGTCTGATTTTCTATGATGATAACAAGAAAGCAGAAAGAAAACGTGTTGAAGTATATTTAATGGAGGAAGATAAATGAAATTAGTTGATAAAATGAAAGATGAACGCTTAGGAATTGCGATTTTATATAATTTCTCTAAGGGATATGAAAAGCCAGTTCCTATGGAACTATATGATATTGTATTACCTTTTATCTATCATGATGCATTTAGAAAAGAAATTCTCAAGCATGATACATTAAAAGATGTCATTGAAGCATCTATTGAAGCAGATCCACACTTTAAAGAAGTGATTCTTGAAGCAATTAATGATGATGAAGGCATTACCTCTAAAGCATTAGGAATGGCCATGATGGGTGGAATGCTGACTTATGAGATGATTGATGGAAAAGTTTGTGGTAAATTACATGAAGCTGAAGTTTTAGACTTTAACGAATGTATTATTTTTGGTAAGATGATGCAGGACCATACAAAAGAAGAAATTCTTGGTTTGTTACATCAGGAACTTCGTATTGTCTTCTTGCAGGTAGAAACATTAGGAAAAGATGTCAACACACATATCTTTGATGATCTTGGAAGAGTCACTTATCATGAAAATGTAGACCAGTTAGATGTTATTTCTCTTTGTAAGGATGCAGATATCGTTATTACAAATAAGAATCTGTTTAGAAAAGTAGAAATTGACCGCTGCCCTTATCTTAAGATGATTGCGGTGACAGCCACTGGCACAAATAATGTAGATTTAGATTATGCAAGAGAAAAGGGAATCCGAGTAGCCAACGTAAAAGGATATTCTACTGAAGCTGTTGCCCAGCTTACTCTTGCATTATGTCTAGAACTTATTGAACATACATCACGCTATGATAGTTATGTAAAATCACAGCAATATGAAAAAGATAAGGTCTTCTCATTCTTTGGTTATCCATTCCATGAATTATCTACTATGACTTGGGGAATTGTTGGTCTAGGCGCAATCGGTCAGCGCGTTGCACGTATTGCGGAAGCATTAGGATGTCAGGTGCAGTATTATTCTACAACTGGACATCATCAGGATGAACACTTCAAGCAGGTGGATTTTGATACATTAATTAAAACAAGTGACATTATTTCTATTCATTCACCTCTTACAAAAGAGACAGAACATTTATTTGATGCAGAAGCTTTCAAGAAGATGAAAGATACAGCTTACCTCATTAATGTAGGACGTGGTCCTATTATCGATGAAGAAGCACTAAGTGATGCATTAAATAATAACCTTATTGCAGGAGCAGGTTTAGATGTATTTGAAAAAGAACCACTTCCTTCAACAAGCCCTTTATATAGTGTTGATCCTCAAAAGGTCGTTTTCACACCACATGTTGCATGGGGTTCAGTAGAAGCAAGACATCGTTTGATTCTTGAAGTACGTGAAAACATTATCGCTTTTATTAAAGGCGAGGACCGTAATAACTGTTAAAAAGGAAAAGGAGGAGCCTATAAGAAGGCAAGTGTACGGTCAGAGATGATCGGAATTAACGTCTGTGGACTAGCGATAGGTTGAAACAGAAACATTTGTTTATTGTAGCATTTAAAAAAATGATTCAAATTATTATTGTATGTATTTTAGTATTACTTGGTATTTACTGTTTTAAGGTTTATCCATTAGAAAGAAGAAATACCAAAAAGCTCGCATTTAGTGCTTTGATTATTATCATCACATTGATTCTAAAGAGACTTACTATTATGGTACCGTTATTTGGTGCTGAAAGCTTAAAGATTGGTTTTGAATATATTCCAGTTATGTTGGCAGGTGTGATTCTTTCACCAAGCTATGCTTATCTCATTGGTTTAATTACTGATTTACTTGGTTTGGTGATTTCCCCAACAGGATTCCCATTCTTTGGATTTACACTCAATCAGGTATTGATTGGTTTGATTCCATCATTGATTGCTGTGAAAGTGAAGAATGTAGATGGAAAACGATTTGGTAAAGTTGTATGTCTCATGATTGCATTATTTGGTGGAGCAGGATCGCTTTTTGTTGCTTTACAAAAAACAATCTCTATCGGTAAAGTCACTTATACATTAACATCCTTACAAAAAGGTGTTATGATTGGACTCTGCCTTGTTGCCTCTATAGGTTTTATCTTGTTCATGTTGAAACGCACAAAGAATATGAAAGACAATGATGTGTCATTGTTTGGTACTTGGCTATTAAGTGTTATTTTAGTAGAACTTGCAATTACATTCTGCTTAACACCTTTCTGGCTACAGATTATGTATGGCATTCCATTTGTGGTATCTGTAAGTATTCGTGTGATTAAGGCATGCTTTATTATTCCATTAGAAATCATTATTGGGTTCCCATTATTGAAACAGATGGATAAATTATATAAATAGGAGTATCGATATGGAATATCAGGTCACAGTTGACCAGTTTACTGGGCCGCTCGATCTCTTGCTTCATCTAATAAAAGAACATGATATGGATCTTCTTGATCTTGATGTAGCGGCGGTATGTGACCAGTATCTCGCTTATATTCAAACAATGGATCCTTCACTCTTAGAAGCTGTCTCTGAATATTTAGTCATGGCAGCCTGGCTTATTGAAATGAAAAGCAAATTACTTCTTCCTAAGCCAGAAATAGATGAAGAAGATGATTATGAAGCAGAAAGAAAGAGAATGATTGAAAGACTGATTGAAAAGAACCGCATTAATGGTATCTTAGAAGCCTTTGAAGCCTCTTATGATAAACGTCAGACAATGCATTCTAAAATACCTTCAGCATTAGAAGAATATCTTCCTAGTGGTGAAGAAACTATTCCTGAGGGAATGGAAGTTTATGATTTGATCAAGGCGATGCAGAGAGTAATGCAAAGACGTGCTCTATTGCATCCTCTTGAATCTAAAATTGCACGTGTAGAAATATCTATTGATGAAAGAACAGAACAGATCAGAAGTTATTTCTTACGTCATAAAGGTAAAACTGTTGATTTTGAAGACTTGTTTGATGAAGGAGACCGCTATTTTGCGATAGTGACATTCCTTTCTATTCTTGTCTTAGTGAAAAACAGTGAGTTATTGATTGCTCAAAGTGGTAATTTTGAAAAGATTTATTTGAAAGGAACAGACTATGGACAATAATGAGTATTTATCAGTCATAGAAGGTATGCTTTATATCTATGGTGATGAAGGCATTACAATTAAAGATATTGCGGATACATTAGAAATCACTAAGAAGGAAGCTTACGAACTGATGGATGAATTACTCTCTCTTTATGCTTCCAAGACAGTTAAGGGCGTAGATATATGTGATTTTGGTGGGACTTATAAGATGGTGACATTATCACAGCATGATGTCTATTATAAGAAGATGATGACTACAAGTGGTAGAAAACTATCTAAGTCTGCATTAGAAACATTGGCTATTGTTGCTTATTATCAGCCTGTTACTAGAATTCGTATTGAAGAAATACGTGGTGTAGGTTGTGAATCAATGATTCGTAAGCTTTTAGCACAAGCCCTTATTAAAGAAATAGGTCGTGAGGATTCACCAGGGAAACCTGTTTTATATGGTGTCACTGATGAATTCATGGATGCTTTTAACTTAAAAAGCTTGGATGAATTACCAGAACTTAAAGAAATCGAATCTGAATTTGATGAAGAAGATATCTTCAATACAAAATATCAGGAAAAGGTAGAAGAAAAGCCAGAAACGAATTAGTTTCTGACTTTTTTTATGACTGACATTCTTTTAATAGTTTTAAACGACGTTTATAATATTCAATCTTTTCTTTAACCTGTTTCTTTACAGCCACAGAAGTTGATTCTGCAAGAGAAATGGTACCAAGCATGATCAAGAGTGTCACGATTGGCATTCCAAATAAGAATAACTTAGAATGACTAATAAAGAAAAGAATTCCTAATACGACAATACTTATTAATGCATATCTTAATGTACGCATACCTAAGCAGTAGCTATATATTTCTGCTCTCACATTTTCGTAGGAGTTCTCCAAGAAAGTAATAACCTCCTCACAGCTTTCTACATCAAGTGAAGCATCATCAATATTTGTTTCTATTTCAATGTGAAATGCCATAGTTCTACCTCCAATTCTCTATCATTATATCATTGAATTATAAAAAGAAAAGACATATACTTAAGAATGATTTTATGTTATAGTGATAAACACACAGAAATGAGGAAAATACAGTGCATATTTGGGGACATTTTAAGACAATTACAAGACATAAGATATTAGTAGGAAAGCTATGCTTTAAAGTACATTTATATAAGCAGGGCTTATTACATGACTTATCTAAATATTCTCCAAGTGAATTTATTACAGGTATTAAGTATTTTAAGGGAACATATTCTCCTAATAGTGCTGAAAGAAATGAGAAAGGCTACTCAACAGCCTGGCTTCATCATAAAGGCCGTAATAAGCATCATTGGGAATACTGGGTGGATTTTACAAGAAAGGGTCAGGTTCCTGCTAAAATGCCTTATAATTATGTGCTAGAGATGTTCTGTGATAGAGTTGCAGCAAGCAAGATTTATGAAGGAAAGAATTATACAGATGCCTTTCCTTTACAATACTATGAATCAGGACAATATTCTTATATATTACATCCTGAAACACGTGCCTTAATTCGTTTCATGCTTGTTTATTTAAAATATCATGGACTAGATGATACAATTAAAATGCTGAATAGACATCATGATTATGATGAATATTTTGTTGAATTTAAGGACGATTTCATGTAGATTATTTAATGAAAAAGAAAGGGTGGAACAATGGAAGAAAGATTACAAAAAGTGATTGCACAGAGTGGTTATACTTCACGTCGTAAAGCAGAAGAACTGATCCAGCAGGGTAAAGTGACAGTGAATGGTGAAGTGGTAACAGTACTTGGTACTAAGGTCACTAAGAAAGATACAATCTGTGTCAATGGAAAACTTATTAATAAAGAAGATAAAGTATATTATTTATTCTATAAACCAGAAAAATGCGTATGTACTATGAGTGATGAACATGATCGTACATGTGTAGCT
>JAFEHB010000160.1_pt2 | contig 31103 bp, 31 predicted proteins | sample 9267121 | NCBI WGS metagenome assembly JAFEHB01 (sample SAMN17103336, study PRJNA684904) | human gut metagenome | isolation source: diarrhea sample from child under the age of five | host: Homo sapiens | place: South Africa: Mafikeng, Mafikeng Provincial Hospital | collected 2019-09 | reverse complement strand
ATTATTTTAAGAAAATATAGCTCATTTTGTGTCTAAATATTTGACATTAGTCCACTTATTTGGTATCACAAATATACGACGGAATAAAAACAAAGAGTACTCTTGAAAAATTTTCTCCGATCATTAAAAAAGGCTTCAATCAATTTATTACTGAAAGAGTAAACGAAAAACTTTCGGCAGCTTTGAATACAAGTGTAGAAACAAAGACAATTGATGAATCTGAAGAATTATCAGAAAATACTCCTAACAACGGAATCATTACGACTCCTGAAGAGCTTGAAGCTTTCACCGTATTTAAAGTTGCTTCCAAAGATTTCATAGATCCTTCACGCTTATACTATCGTGATACAAAGAGTTATTTTGGAATTTTAATTGATGACAATAACAGAAAATGGGTTTTTAGATTTTATCAAAAAGCGACAAAAAACCTAATAGAAATTCGTGACGCTGGTACATTTGAGATAGATACCACTATTGATATCGCTTTATACCAAAACGAAATTAAGCAAGCTATAGAAAACCATAAATAAAATAAGTGACTGAAATTTTTGATGCTTAATGCAAATATAAAAACGAGCAATGTCTTGATCCTCATAAAAAGCTAGATTAGGAACATAAACATTATGAAAAAAATAGCACTTATTGGAGTAACTATGCTTACTGCTATTTCATTAGCTGCATGTTCTCCGAGTAGTAATTCGGGTTCAAAGAATAGTGGCGAAAAAAGCACAACTGAATCAAGTAATAAACCTACGCTTGAAATCCCTGTGTCAGTTGTTGCAGACGGCTCAAAAACTGCTGCAATTACTGGTAAAACAACACCAAATACAAAAGTCCAAATTGGATATGGTATTATTGGTGACAAAGTGACTTCTGATAAAGAGGGCAATTTCACTCTAAAATATGAGATTGATGAAGCCAACGACCAAGATACAATTGAAGTAACTGCAAAAAATGATGGTGGTAAAACCACTAAAGAAATTACTATCAAACAGAACCCTGAAGTAATTAAGAAAAAAGAAGCCGATGCTAAAGCAAAGGCTGATGCTGAAGCTAAAGCTAAAGCTGATGAAGAAGCTAAGGCTAAAGCTGCAGCTGACGCTAAGGCTAAAGAGGAAGCTGATAAAACAAACCCAGCTACTTATCCAACTTCTACATATGATGAAATGGCTAGAAACGGTAATAGTCATGAAGGAGAAAAATTACAAATTACAGGTAAAGTAATCCAAGTTCAAGACATGGATAGCGGAGGGGCAATGCTTCGTGTCGCTACTGGAGCAGACGGATACGATGATATATACATGGTACAAATAGATTCAGATAATTGGAATAAACATCGTCTACTTGAAGATGATCAAATAACAATTTATGGAAATGTTTATGGTCTATATAGTTATACCTCTACTTTAGGAGGGAAAATTACAGTACCCGCATTAATAGCTGTATTTTATTAATAAATAAAAAATCCGCCCAAGTTTGGCGACGAGGGGCGGATTTAAAGTATGAAGTAGTACAAAAGCTTTTAATAAGCTTTTTACTATACCATTTTATCAGAAATGAGGTATAAAAAGCAACTTTGGAAATAAAAGCATATAAAAAGAAAAATGGCACTACTGCTTATAAATTCAAAGCATATATTGGAAAAAAGAACGGTAAAAGCCAGTACGCTGAAAAAAGTGGCTTTAAAACCAAAGCTGATGCACGAGCAGCTTTGCATAGTATCCAAGAAGAAATTGATAATCCTACGCCAAAAAGTGCTATGACGTTTAAAGAACTTTATGATGAATGGCTATTGGTTTATGAAAAGGAAGTACAGAACAGTACTTACTACAAAACTACTAGAGCATTTGAAAAACATGTCTTACCCGTCATAGGGAGTACTAAACTATCAGATTTTACGCCTATGGATCTACAAACTTTTAGAAATGATTTATCTGGGAAGCTTAAATTCGCTCGTAAACTATTCGGAATGGTTCGCAAGGTATTTAATCACGCTGCTCTACTAAGTTACATACAAGCCAATCCAGCCGCTCCTGTAACCTCTCAAGGAATTAAGAAAAAGGTTGAAGAAAAGAAAGATTTTTATGATACTGATGAGTTAAGAGATTTTATGGCTTTAGTAGAAAAAACGAATGATATTAAGAAAATAGCTTTATTTCGTATCCTTGCTTTTACTGGAATTCGTAAAGGTGAACTTCTCGCTCTTGAATGGAAAGATTATAGAAAATCAACTCTTGACATCAACAAGGCTATTTCTCATTCTCCTGTAGGATATGAAATACTTCCCCCTAAAGCTAATTCAAACAGATTGTTAAGCCTTGATGAAAAAACTTGTAAAATCCTTGATGAATTGCACCAAACCTATCCTGAATCTACACGAATTTTTGAATCTGAAAATGGAGGGATGCTATCACCTTCAAAACCTAGAAAATGGCTTTTAGAGATAACCAAAGAAAAAGACATTGAACCAATCAGAATTCATGCATTTAGACATACTCACGCAAGCTTGCTTTTTGAATCAGGCATGAGTTTAAAACAAGTTCAATATCGTTTAGGACATGCAGATTTAAAAACAACAATGAACATTTATACTCATATCACTAAATTTGCTAAAGATAAAATAGGGCAACAATTTTCCGATTATATTGATTTTTAACCAGTATTAATAAACTGGTTTTTTTATTTTTTCTCCCTCTTTTTCTCCCTCCCTTTTATCAGATTGTATCGTATCATATCGGATTATAAAAAATAAAAAACGCTCTGTTGAGCGATTTCTAATACTTTTGGATTCTATAAAATCCATTCAATGGAGGCGAGGGGAGTCGAACCCCTGTCCAAACACCTTGCTACATCAACGTCTACAACCATAGGACTTTCTCAAATTTAACAAAATGCCAAAGCCAGTCTCAAACAGCGACATTTTGCGGGGCTTTAAATCTCTTTTGCTGCGTCAAGCCTCCACAACAACGTATCTGACTAAAAGTTTAGGCCGTCAAATTGCCATCAGTGAGCAAAAATCAGGCACGCATGGTGCTGTTTAGGCTGCCATTGCGTAAGTTTGTGTATTATTTTTAGCAGTTATATTTATCTGCGGATGATTATCCTGATCCCTCAGCAGTTGCAGTTCATGCGCGACAATGCCTGTCGAATCCGTAACGCCCCCAAATTTAGGGAGAGACCTACTGATTATTCTGTTAGTAATTCTTTGAACCTTGAAGTCTAATTATAGCATATTTTAACTTTTCTGTCATTAAAATTTCATTAAAGTTTGTATTTTATATGAGAAAGGTGAGCTGACAGATTCCTTTATCAGTTGATTCAAAGCTGTCAGTAATAAAAAAATATCTGTCAGTAAATTCTTTAAAACTCTTCTTCATCAATTTGTTGAATTTCTTGTAGTTTAGTGATTAAATATTGGTCAGTAGAATATTTTTTCATTAGCTCTTCTAATAATTGATTACGAACTACATAATTACTAAAAAGATGTAATTTTTCTTCATAGCTTTCAAGTACTTTTTCTGTTCTTTTGATATTGTCATAAACAGCTTGACGACTGATATTAAATTCTTCAGCAATCTCCGCCAAACTATAATCATCGGCATAATAAAGTTCAATATAATTCATTTGTTTATCAGTCAAGAGTGTCGCATAAAACTCAAAAAGAGTATTCATTCGATTCGTTTTTTCGATTTCCATAAGCTCTATTATAACAAAATTTATATCATTTTTTATGTTTATTCATTATTTTCTAATTGATGATTTAAAATAATAAAATGTAATTTTTTTATCTTTATCAAAGTCTAAGTATCCATTATTTTTTTAGCTAAAATTAATAATTTATTCTATACAAAACTCCCTGTTTTCGTTATAATTAAAAGTATGAAAAAAATTTTAATTGCTGATGATGATCGGGCAATTTTGACCCTTTTATCTTATAATTTTCGGCAAAATGATTACGAAGTAACTATTGTATCAGACGGGAAAAAAGCTTATGACAAAGCTCGTAAAAATCCCTTTGATTTACTTCTACTTGATTTAATGATGCCCGAATATTCCGGAATTGAAGTCACCCAAAAACTTCGTAAAGAAGGTAATTTTACACCAATTTTAATTTTAACTGCTCGAGATGATGATGAAATGAAACTGACAGGGCTGTCAGCAGGTTCTGATGAGTATTTAGATAAAACGACTCCAATGAAAGAAATCATTGTCAGAGCCGATGCGCTCATTCGCAGAAATCAAATGTATAACCAAGCACCCTCCGAAACTGTCAGTGAATCTTTAGATGAAAGTCCTTCATCATTAGTTACTGACAGATTGGTCATTGATTTTATAAAAAAAGAAGTCACTTTTGACGAAAAAGTTTTAGATTTAACCAAACGAGAATTTGAAATCCTTGAGCTCTTAGCTAAAAGAGAGGGGAAAATTGTCAGTCGTGAAGAACTCCTACAACATTTTTGGGGAATTTCAGACACTGCTGAAACCCGCACCATTGATGTGCTCATTTCTAAAATTCGTAAAAAATTAAATAATCATTATATCAAAACAAAACGAGGATTCGGATACTATTTTGAAGAAAATGAAACTTAAACACATCATGCTTATGACGGTCCTATATATTATTGCGACCTTAAGTTTGGTGATTCTATCGAACCAAAATATCTTAGAAAATGATACAAATCGAGTATTAAAAACAATAGATAAAATACAACTCTTTTTAGAAAAACATCCTGATAATCCTCTGCCAGATAATTTTGAACATCTTCCAAAGAATACAGTAAATTCGGATACTAAAAAAATTAAAAAGGGTGCGACTTACGCACGTAGTTTAGATTCTCAAGAAATAACCGTGACCAGTCCCATATTTAGCGAGGGTCAAATTAACGGTTATCTAAAGGTTACAGAAAATCGTACCTCTACTTTCTTTACAGATTTTGCCATTATCATTTTTGCAATTTTATTTTACTTGGCTGTCGCCATCCAAGTTTTACGTTCTGCTCAGAGAGCTTATGTTTTTCGAGAAAATACCGTTGCTAAAATTAAAAATATCGAGCGTAGTCCATTAACTCAAAGCTATTTGATGAATGAGAACGACGATAAAATTACAACTGAGCTCAATAAATTGGGCGAAAAAATTCAGAAACAAGCGCTCTCTCATACTGAAAAGAAAGAAAATCTCTACGAATTTATTGAATTTTTCCAATTTCCAATTTTCATTTATAATAATAAAGGAAAAATTCGTCGGACCAATGCTTCTTTCAAAAATGAATTTTCAGATACTGAAAATCTAGATATTTTCAGCCCCTATGCTGATTTCTTAAATTTTCTTGTTGATAAAATTTTACATCCTGATATTCAAGAAAAACTTTTCTATTTTGAAAAACTTGGGGCTTATTATCAAGTCCGTATCACTCCTTTACCTGATTTGGATAGTCGATTTATGGTGACTATGATGGATGTTAGCTCTTATCGTCGAACAGTGGATGCCCACAATGCTTTTATTGCTAACGTTTCTCATGAATTAAAAACTCCCCTTACTTCTATCAAAGGCTTCGCTGAACTTCTGGAAACAGATTCAATTTCAAGTTCTGACACAAAAAATTTCGCATCTATTATCAATAAAGAAAGTTCACGCCTGATGAATTTAGTTCAGGATACACTGCTTTTGACCAAACAAAATCATCGAATTGATAAAAAGAAAATTAATCTTTCAGCTTTGATACAAAATATTCTCCAAAGCTCAGGACCACAAATTAATGAAAAATCACTTCATTTAGAATCCCAAATTGAAGAAATCACTTTTAAAACCAATGAACAAATGGTTCATAGCATTTTTGAGAATTTGATTGAAAATGCAATTAAATACACTCCAGCAAATGGACAAATTTTTGTCAGCTTACATCTTGAACAAAATAAAGTCATTTTCAGTGTAACTGACAATGGTCCTGGTCTTAGTGAAATTCAAAAAGAGCGAATTTTCGACCGCTTCTACCGGGTTGATGAAAGTCGTGCAGAAGTTAATGGAACAGGTTTAGGACTTGCTATCGTTGAGAAAAATGTTCAAGAGCTTCACGGAACAATTGACGTTGTATCCATTCTTGGAAAAGGGACAACTTTCACCGTAAATCTCTAATTGAAGCCTTCAACAAATTTACTTATCATATTAAAAAAATCTTATAACCAAAACTCTCCAATTAAGATAAAATCAATTTATCAAGATTGGAGAGTTTTTATGGCTAAATATACATTTCAGGGCATTCCTCGCCCACTCGTTCGTACTAATCAAACTTTTATTGTTCTCAGTGTCATTTTGGCAGTCATCACTCATTTCTATTGGATTCTACTACTTCCTATTCTCGCTGGACTATCTGGCATTCTTTTCGAGAAAAATTTTATTATTTTAATCGCCAAAAGCTTTCTAAAGAAGAAAGCTTCAGAATATGTGCTCGAAGATAAATCAGACCTTCGCTTCAATCAAATTATCGCTACTGCTCTATTAAGTGCTAGTTTGATTTCCTCAATCACTAATCATCCTATCTTAGCAATAATCTTTGCAGCTTTTGTCTTTTTAGCCGCTTCTATTGCTTTAAGTGGTTTTTGTATAGGATGTTGGATTCATTTTCAACTTCGTCAGTACAAATATCGTCGGCAAGTAAAAAAAGGACTTCACTAAGTCCTTTTTATCTTTCCAAATAAAACTCAAAACGGTCACCAACATATTGAGATAAGACATATTCAAAAGCTGTACCATCTGTTAAATAAGAAACCTGAGTTAAGCCAAGAATAGCAGCTCCAACTCTTGTTTTTAAATACTCTGAAACCTCTGTACTGACTCTTTTAGCTGAAACAATCTGTTCACTACGACCAATCACATGTCCGTGATTTTCTAAAGTTTTAAAGAAGTTACTCGTAATTTCTTTTTTATCAAAAGATTTGACCAATTTGAAAGGAATACTTGCCACTTCATAACAAATTGGAACATTATCCGCATAACGAATCCGCTCCATTCGGATGATTGAATCCTTTTTGGTGATATTTAGTTTTTCACATTCAACCTCATTTGGCGCCGTTCTAATATAACTCAAAACTTCTGTTGAAGGAACTTTACCTTGTGAGCTGATAATTTCTGTAAAGGAAGTTGTTCCACGCATTTTTTCACGAACACGTCGGCTAGCAACATAAGTTCCAGAACCCACACGACGGTCAAGAATTCCTTCATCAACCAAAGCTGTTACCGCTTGTCTTGCTGTCATTCGACTGACAGTAAAGCGCTCAGCCAAATCACGTTCGCTTGGAAGACGTTGTCCAATTTTCCAGATGCCTTTTTCAACTTCATCTTTTAAGGCATCATGTATTTTTACATAATTCGGTACTGATTTTCTTGCCATAGTTCCCCCTAACTAAATAATAACAATATATACCACTTTAATATCTGTCTACCATTATATCACAGTTCATATGACTTACAAATAAAGAACATTTAAAATAATCGCAAATCTTATCTTCTATTAGCTTTTAATTTATAAAAAAAGAATTAGTTAATATAACTAACTCTTTTTTATCTTTTATCAGTATTCAATTATTTTGAAGGAACAGTGATTTTTCCATCAATAATATCTGCTTTTGCTTTAGCAACTGCATCTTTGATTTCTGAATTTGCACTGTCAAGTCCTAAGTTAACCCCACCATTTTTAAGGTCATAAGTAACGATTGTTCCACCAGGGAATTTACCATCTTTAGTCTTGTCAGCGATATCTTTTACAACATTACCAACTTCTTTGATTGTTGATACAAGTACAAAGTTAGAATCTTTACCGTCTTTAGATTTGTATTTTCCAAGATATTCTTGGTCTTGGTCAACACCGATAACCCAAACTTTGTCAGCCTCATTTTTAGTTGAGTTCAATGCTTTAGCTTCACTGAAGACACCAGTTCCTACACCACCAGCACATTGATAAACTACGTCATCACCAGCACCGTACATAGCCGCAGCAATTGTTTTACCCTTGGCCGCGTCAGAGAAAGATCCCGCATATTGAACATCAACTTTAATATCTGGGTTTACAGATTTAGCTCCAGCTTCATAACCTTTTTCAAAACGTGTAATAACATCTGATTGCATTCCACCGATGAAACCAATTTTGTTAGTCTTAGTTGCTTTTGCGGCAGCTACACCGGCAAGGTAGGCACTTTCGTTATCAGCAAAAGTTGCTGATGCCACATTTTTTTGGTCTTTGATGACTGAGTCAACGATTACAAAGTTAGATTTAGGATTATTTTTTGCTGCAGCTGATGTTGCATCTTGTAAAGAGAATCCGATACCAAACAAAAGTTTGTAGCCTTGTTGTTCCGCAGAGTTATAGTTAGTTGTATAATCTGAAGCAGAGTTAGATTGGAAATAAGTGTATCCTGTACCTTTTTTCAGGTTATTTTCTTTCCCCCAGCTTTGAAGACCTTCCCAAGCGGATTGGTTAAATGAACGGTCGTTTACACCACCAGTATCGGTGACGATTGCTGCTTTAAGGTCAGTTTTTGCTTTACCTGATCCGGCTGCGTCATGTGAACGGCATCCTGCAAGGACTGCGACTGATGCAAGTGCGAGAGCACTAACTGCGATTACACGTTTTTTCATGGAAAGGGTATCCTCCGAGTTTTGTTTGGCTAAATATAGCTTAAGACTATTTTAAGATATATTTAGCCTTTTTGCAAGTCCAAATAAGCTGAATATCCCTTTTTCTCGCTAAATGTTCGGAAATAACCTATCAATTACTAAGAATTATTCATATTTATCAGTAATTACCATTTTTACATTTTTTAAAAGAAAAAAGTTAAAGCGCTTACTTTAGTTACAAAATAATATGCTACCTATTGATAGCATATCAATTTTATTTTAATCAAGATTTTTGAAAGAATATGGTAAAAGTTCCTCAACTGAAGTTTCTTTTACATCTTCATTTTTAGAAATCAAAAAAACTGGCATATCTGCTGGACAAAATTCTGCAATAACTTGTCTACAAGCACCACAAGGACTAATTGGTTCTTCTGTTTCTCCGAATACATAAAGAGCATCAAAATCTTTCAGGCCTTCTGATATTGCTTTAAAAATAGCTGTTCGTTCAGCACAATTAGAAAGTCCAAAACTAGCATTTTCAATATTACAACCTGTGATAATTTGACCATCAGTTGTATGAAAAGCTGCTCCTACAGGAAAATGAGAGTAAGGAACATATGCCAAACTCGCCGCTTCGCGTGCGGCAGCAATCATTTTTTTAGTAGTTGTCATTTGAAGTCAGACCTTCCATAATTGCAACGCCGGCCGAAACACCAAGACGTGTTGCACCAGCATCAATCATTGCTTTTGCTTCTTCAAGATTATGAACTCCACCAGAAGCCTTAACTCCCATATCTGGACCAACCGTTTGACGCATTAATTTTACATCATGAACAGTTGCTCCACCTGTTGAGAAGCCTGTTGAAGTTTTGACAAAATCAGCACCAACTGCTTTAGCAATTTGGCAAGCTTTAATCTTTTCATCGTCAGTCAAGAGGCTTGTTTCAATGATGACTTTAAGAAGTTTATCACCTTTTACTGCGTTGACAGCTGCAATATCTGACTCAACAAGATCCCAATCCTTAGATTTGGCTGCACCAATATTAATGACCATGTCAATTTCATCAGAACCGTTTTCAATAGCGTTTTTAGCTTCAAAAGCTTTGAGTTCAGAAGTATTAGCACCTAAAGGAAAACCAATAACTGTACATACTTTAACGTCTGAGTCTTTAAGTTCTTGGCTGGCATAATTTACCCATGTTGGGTTAATACAAACGCTCATAAAATCATATTTTTTTGCTTCATCAATTATTTGTTGAACTTTAGATTTGGGAGCATCGGCTTTAAGAATAGTATGGTCAATATATTTATTAATTTGCATTTTATGTTCTTTCTATTTTTTTAATCTTAAGTAAATCATTCCAACGATGAGATAGACTACAACGAAGATAATGATAAAAGCAATAAGTTGAATAAGCCAACCAAAATTTTGTAAGTACAATTTGGTCGCTGCTCCAGCCAAAGCTGACAAGATGACTTGCAGGGCCATGACAGGTGTTGGGATTTTTAAATCATTTTTCATCTTATCTGATAATTTCTAGAATTTCTTTTTGATGAACTTGTTGATCACTAATGACCAAACTGTCATTAAATTCAGCAACTAATTCGTCAGTAATTTCGCGGTTAGAATAAAGCTGAGCAATGACTTCACCGGCACTCACCTTATCTCCTACCTTTTTCGTCAGAGTAACACCTGCTTCAAAATCAATATCATCAGTCTTAGTTGCACGTCCTGCTCCTAATTTCATAGCAAGAAGACCAATTCCTAAGGCTTTTTCTTCACTAATAAATCCTGATTTATCTGCTTTAATTTCCACTTGATATTTTACTTGAAGAGGAGCTGTCAAATAGTCAAAGGCAGTTGGGTCACCACCTTGGGCCTTGACCATTTCAACAAATTTTCCGTAAGCTAAACCATTAGTAAAATGCTCTAAAATTTCAGGAATTGATTTTTCAAGTCCCGCAAGTTGCAGCATAATTTGGGCAAGTTCCGCAATAAATTCTTGGAATTCCTTTGGCGCTTTTCCTTGTAGAGTATGAACTGCTTCAGTCATTTCATTTCGATTTCCGATAGCAAAACCAAGAGGCTGACTCATATTTGTGATGACAGCGACGGTTTCTCGTCCTACAGATTTACCAAGGTCAACCATTGTTTGAGCGAGAAGGCGAGCATCTTCAACTGACTTCATAAAAGCCCCATCTCCTACAGTTACATCTAGTAGAATGGCGTCAGAGCCTGCGGCAATTTTTTTGGACATGACAGAACTAGCAATTAGAGGAATAATATCAACAGTTGCTGTGACATCTCGAAGAGCATAGAGTAATTTATCGGCTTTAACAAGTTCATCGGATTGCCCAATTATGGCAATTCCTGTTTCTTTGACCTGATCAATAAATTCTTTTTCCGTTTTTTCAAATTTGAAGCCAGGAATTGACTCCAATTTGTCCAAAGTTCCTCCCGTATGTCCAAGCCCACGACCAGACATTTTCGCAACAGGAACCCCAAATGACGCTACAAGCGGAGCTAAAATAAGTGTTACTTTATCACCCACTCCACCAGTAGAATGTTTATCAACCTTGATTCCGGCAATATCAGTCAAATCGAATTCTTTTCCTGAATGAACCATTGCCATCGTGAGATGAGCAGTTTCTTCTGTAGTCATCCCTTTAAAATAAATTGCCATCGCAAGTGCTGACATTTGATAGTCTGGCACGATTCCTTTGACATAATTTTCAATCATCCAATCGATTTCAGCTTGGCTAAATTCACCACCATCTCTTTTCTTTTGAATGAGATCAACCATCCGATAGGTCATAGGCTCCCCCTCGTTTTATCTTATCAATAATTATATATTTTTATAACTTCTTAAAATAAAGTATCCTTTATCTCTAGCTACAAGCTGACAATTACCAAATACTTCTTCCATTTTCTTTTGAGCAGACGGGGCACCCTGTTTCTTTTGGATAACAATCGTCAAATGCCCTCCATCATTTAAGTGACCAAAAGCACCAGCTAAAATTTCATGGACCACTTCTTTACCGGCCCTAATTGGCGGATTTGAGATAATCGCATCATATTTTTCACTGACAGACTCATAAATATTTGAAAGTTCAATTTTACTATTACTGACAGCATTGTCAATCGCGTTTTGACGGCATAAATCAAGTGCCCGACTATTGACATCAACCATTGTCACATCTAAATCAAACTTTTTAGCTAAGGTTAACCCTAATGTTCCATAACCACACCCAACATCTAAAAGACTTTTTGCACTTTCAGGTTGATAGTTTTCTAATAAAACACGAGAACCATAATCAATTCCATTTTTTGAAAAGACACCACGATCTGTTTTAAAACGCATTGACTGACCTAACAATTCAACTGTTAAGGTCTGGAAGTCATGCGATAAATCTTGATTGTCTTCATAATACATATTTGTTTTAACCATTAATTTTATTTTAACATAAAAGCCCTTTTTTATCTTAAAAAAATTTTTAGAACTTCTACTTATTTTGTAATCTCTTACACTTTTACTGACAGAAGTGTAAAAATCTTGTCAGTAACTTATTTAATACGCTTACAGATTTATTAGTTTTTTTACCTTGATAAGCCAAAAATATGATAAAATATTTGTCATGAATGAATTCATTAATTTTGACGAAATTAGCCGAAAAACATGGCAAAATCTTTATAATACTTCGATTGCTCCCTTAACTCATGATGAGTTAGAATCAATCCGCTCACTCAATGATGAAATCAGTTTACAAGATGTGGAGGACGTCTATTTACCACTGATTCATCTTCTTCGCTTATATAAAAAAAATTTAGAAGACATGAGTTACTCTAAGGGACTTTTCCTACAAAAAATTGTCAAAACTCCCCCACTCATCATTGGGATTTCTGGCTCAGTCGCCGTTGGAAAATCAACGACCGCAAGACTTCTCCAGCTTCTCCTTTCACGTGCCTTTCCAAAATTAACCGTTGATTTAGTGACAACCGACGGATTTTTGTACACGACTAATGATTTAAAAAATATGGGGATTCTCGACCGCAAAGGTTTTCCTGAAAGCTATGATATGGAAAAATTAACAAGTTTTCTTTATCACGTCAAAAATGGTGAAAAATTTGAAGTTCCGATTTACTCACATGAAACTTACGATATTTTACCTAACCAAAGTCAAATCATTGACAGCCCTGATATTCTTATTGTAGAAGGAATTAATGTGCTTCAAAATCCACAAAATCAACTGCTTTATATCAGTGATTTTTACGATTTTTCAATTTATGTCGATGCTGACGAAAAACTCATTGAAAAATGGTACCTCGAACGTTTTGACAGCCTTTTAAAACTAGCTAAATATGACCAGACAAACTTCTATCATCAATTTACAAAAATGCCAGAAGATAAAGTAATCAATCTAGCCCGTGAAACATGGGCACGTGTCAATCGTGTCAATCTCAGAGAATATATTGAGCCCACAAGAAATCGGGCAGAAATTATTCTTCACAAAACAGAAAATCACTATATTGACAAAATTTACCTGAAAAAATTCTAAAAAAAATACTGACAAATCTGTCAGTATTTTTTGTCTTCAATTTTACTGACAGAACTGTCAGACAAGATTAGAAATAGTCTGCTGTATCATCATTTGGAAAAACAAATTTCTTTAAGACAAAGACACCAATAATTAATATCAGAATAGCACTAGCAATCAATAATACTCCAACCAATCGTTCATGATAGGTTAACAAAAGTCGAATCAGTGAAGTAATCCCGAGTGATAAGAGGAAAATTAATGACACATGTCCTTTATTTCTCAATGAAGTGATAATCAAAGTTAAAAATTCAAAGAAGATAAAGAAGGAGAGAATACTTTCCAAAATATCATAATAATGAACCTCACTCTCAGAAAGAAAAGCAAGTAAAACAAGATTATAAACTTCTCTAAATAGAAAATAAACCATCAAAAGCCCTACTACCATAAGCAACATAAAACTAATTTTCGATAATAGATTAGCAAATTTCAGTTCAATATGATTAAAAAAATTTTTCATAGGCGCTCTCCTTCTTGTCTCATCTTTAAAATATTTCTGTCAGTAAATTAGGCTTATAAATCTGAAGATTGGACATAGCCCTGAACGAATTCGTCAATTTCAATATAAATATAGCACTTCTTATCACTAATTTTTTTTCTGATTTCCGCTTCAATTTGATTAATAATTTCATAATCTTCTAAAACAAGTTGACTCACCAAATCAATTTTTGCTGCAATCAAAATCTCTGTTGGGCCAAGGTGAACCGTTTTAACATTAATTACTCGTTCTACTTCAGGACGATCAAAAGCTGTCAAAATCTTTTCTAAATCGCTATCTGTCACACGTTCACCAACAATTAAACTATAAAATTCTCTTGTTAAGAAAATCGCTGCTGCCATAAGCAAGAAACCAATCAATAACCCACTAATTGCATCAAAAACAGGATTGCCCGTCACCATCGTCAAGACAGTTCCTAAAAGCGCTAAAAGTAAACCAATAATTGCGCATAAATCCTCAGCAAAAATAACTAAAATTTCGCTATGGCGACTTTCATGTAAAAACTTAAAGATCGGTAATTTTTCTGTATTCAATTCGCTAATTTCTTTAAAAGCCACTCTTAATGATGAACCTTCAATTGCCATGCCAATCAACAAGATTCCAATAACAATGCCCGCATTTTCAACACTGTGTGCTGGGTGAACCAACTTATCATAGGCCTCCATTACACCAATGACACCCCCACCAAAAAAGAGGAATGTTGCCACTATCATACTAAAGAAATATTTTGCCCTAGCTTCGCCAAATTGATGGAGATTAGTGCTCGCTTGTCTTGAACGACGGTCACCAAACAAAAGTAAAATCTGATTCCCACAATCCACCACTGAGTGAATACTTTCGTTAAGCATCGCAGCTGAGCCAGATAAACCAAATCCAATAAACTTACTGATTGCAACCAGAACATTAGCCCCAAGTGCCGCAAAAACCGCAAACATCCCTGAAGTTTTTTTCTCTTCCATAACTCTCTCATTTCCTATTCAATATATCTTAATTATAACATAAGCCCTTATTTAAGATTTAATTTGTAACTTTTAAGCCAAAAATAAAGAGAACTAAAAGGCTCTTCCTACAAAGAAAGAACCTTCAAGAGAATAAATCATCAAAACCTATCCTCAATACTATGTAAGAAAAGAAGTCAAATGAATTCCACTAATGAAACTTCATTTAACTAAAACAATAATACAACATTTACAAAAAAAGTGTCAATCCCTTAACGTAAATATTTTAGTGAAAAATTAATCTAAACGTTTCTTATTATTTTTGACCTTCTAAAATCAAGATTTCAAGTTCTTTTTTCTCACGATTCAATTTTTCTAAACGATAAGCTAAACTATTTTTATTGTCTTTTTCTTCCATTCCTAACAAAAATTCAATTGACACATTAAAATAGTTTGCCATTTCAAAAACACGACCAACACTCGGTTTTTTCTTATACTTATAATTTTTCAAAGTATTCCGAGGATAACCAAGTTCCCGCTCAACTTGATTAAAAGATTTATGAGCATCTTTAATCAACAACTTTAATCTTGAGTAAACAAACAAATATTCATGTTCCATAATAATAATCCTTCTTTTTTAGTTTTTTATAGATAACTTTTCAATAAGTGAATAAAATAAATTCAAAGAAACATTCAAATTCACTCTTCACTGATTTCTTCATCCTCTTCCCAATTCCAAGCCCGAGAAAATTCCTGATTTTGGAAAAGTGAAGCCAAACCACTCAACTGTTTTAAACGAAGCAACTCTTCTTTATCCATTCCAATATGTTTCATAATCCACTGGTCACTCAACCCCGATTCTACCAATTGTTGAACAATTTCTGTCATCAATTCGATTGAATGTGTCCCCCTAGCACGATTATGTCGAATGGTACTAGCAATTCTATCTTCAAGTGGACGATCAATAATCGACACAGGTAAACAATTTCCTTCTCGTTTAGCAATTTCTTCAGAATTTTTCATGACAAGATAACGATGAAAACCATCCACAATTTCATAAAAATCCTGTTCTTTATCGTAATAACAAACGATAGGCATTGTATAACCATCTTCCAAAATCGACCGTTCAAGTAATTGAAATTCAGGAGGTGCTGTTCGATTTGGATTATAAGCATTTGCTCTAATCTTCTCAATTGGCACTCGCCTGATATCATAAGCTGGACTTATAAAAATGTCTCCCATTTTTCCATTGCCTCTTGTTTTTTCTGTAATTCATCCTTCGTTTGACCAAACCCCATATACTGACAAGAAGTATCATTCTTTAAAATCGTGATACACATGCGTTTATATGAAGGAACCAACCTAAAATTTTTAATTGGCACATCGTCCGGATAATCTTTAAAGCGAATCACTTCATATCTTTGCTTATATTTGCGCTTATTTGTTGGTGGACCCAAACGTTCAAAGTCCGAGCCAAGCTCCTCTAACTCATCAACCACATTTTCTGGTAAAGCTCCACCAGTTTTCATCCAATAATCCATTGAAGATTTAAATTTTTTACGATAAACCTTTCGAGTTTCCTCTGGCAATGTCTCAAGTAAAAATTCAACGTAAGATTTCCAAGTATGTTCTTTAGGTAGCACAGCTCCACGGTAGCCCATTGCTGCAGTTCCACCATAAAGCGCTGCAAAATTTGCTCCATTAACACGACCAACTAATTTTCCCCAAGTCGCTGGCTCTAACGCCTGATAAAGCTTTAATGAATGCACCCCACACTGATGGAAAGGATTAGTAACCCTCATTGATTTATAAGGAACTCCCGCCTGATAGTACAAATCATAAAGATGATTATAATCAAGCTCAAATTTAGCATTAGCTCGCCAGATATCTTCAAATAGCCAATCATACATTGGATAAAAATTAAAGACATCTTGACTAATACGATGGCTATAATTAGTCGTTCCAAAACGAGAAAAAGTTTCCTCGCGCGTTACCGCATTATAACGATTTAAACTTTCCTGAGCACGAATCCCCACCAAAACAGCCGTTCGTACAGCCTCTTTTTCTCGATGAAGCCACTGGCAAAACTTACTTTGAAACTCATAATCAGACATTCCAACTTTAAAAAATGGAAATACTTGATTTTCTAAACAAATAGCTTTTGGAGGAATTGAATTCAACCAAAGTTCTTGATGTTCTGGGTCCCAAGGCAACCAAGTCGATTGTGACATCGAAATTCTACAAGAAGCCGATACAGGAAGACAGACGTGATAATAATCAAATTCTGGATACTTTCCCATTGAACGTTCGATATAATCTTTAGTTTCTTGATAATTTCCCTCATAATCCAAATAAAAAACAGAAACTTTTATCCCTTTTTTCATCCATTCATGACTTTCATAATAAAGATGAACCAATTCCAACATCAAACCCGAATCCTTACCACCAGAAAAAGAAATAATCAGATGGTCAAAATAACTACAAATATATTCTAGTCGATGATTAAATGCTTCATAAACACTTTCTTTTTGATAAATTTTCACCTCATCTTTCCTTTCCATTATTGATTTTATTTTTCACAGCGCTATGTCAAAACTATCAACAATTATATATTACGAAAAAGCAAAGACTTTGTAAAAGTTTTTATCAAACTAAAAAATAATCAAAACAATTAATTTCTTACTAAAACAATGATATACTATTTCAGAATACTAAAAAAATTATCTATAATAGATTATTTTTAATTATTGCCTATTAAGTAGATAACTTAAAAAAAGAAAGGTTTTTATACTCCTTGAAGTATAAAATAAAAGCATCATGACAAAAGATACGAAAGAAATTATTATTCGCACTCTCTTAAATATCGCCTCCGAATCCCAAAAAGTGACCATTGAAGAAATTTCTAAAAGGTCACACATTACCCGCACAACGATTAAAAATAATTTTAAAACGGGCGTTCCCGGAATTGTCGAATACATCTATCTGAATATTGTAGATGAAGTTAATGAGCGTTTACTTCAATATAACTGTGAAGATGTTACTATTGAACTCCTTTCTGACCTTCTACTTCCGGTCCTTTGGCAACATAAAGAAGAAGCTCATATTATTTTTGGTTTTCAACTTCCTTTCCGGTTAATCGGTCCAATCAGTTATAGAACTTGGAAGTGGGCTGAAAAACACTTTAACTCTCTTATAAAAAACATGGTTTAGCAAATTATTTTACAGCTCAAGAACTCCTAAGATACTTTAACGCTCAACTTATTACCGTTCTCACTCTTTGGTTAGAAGCCGATATTCCCATTGCATATGAAAAATTCCGTCCAAAATTTATCTTTTTTATGAGCACTTCAATCAATGAGCTTATTTTTAAAGGAACAAAATAAAAAACGTAAATCTTTCGATTTACGTTTTTCTTATTATGTTTGTTAACTTAAGGGGCAATCCGTTTTCTGGCTGCTCGTTTTCTACCCATTTCAATTTGTTCTTCTTTTTTCTTGATAGGATTGATAACTTTTGTTTTAATGCCAATAGCAGTGGCAGCAAGTCCAGCTATCAAAAGTGCATTCCCCGCCAAAAAGCCTTTAATAAATGTACGATTCATTTGTCTCTCCTCCTAGTTTTATAGATTAACAGTCAAATAATAAAACTTTAGTAAAATTTCCTCATTCGACTCTACAAAATCATTTTAACATAAATGTTATAAATCTAAAAATAATAAACTTAGAATGAAATAATAAAAAACCTTCTAACTATAATGCTAGAAAGTTTTCATTAAATTTAAATCTTCGTTGATTATTTAAACCATTTATCAACTTCTTTTTGATGATCTTTAATCCAATTTTTGGCAGCTTCTTCTGGCGTTTTACCATTTTGAATATCAAGCATGACAGCTTCCATATCCTTAGTTGTCCAATTAAATTTATCTAAAACTTTATAAGCTTCTGGATTTTCTTTCTTCAAACCTTTACGAACAATCGTATTAATATTTTCTGAAGTTCCCATTGTTCCTTTTGGATCAGCCAAATATTTCAAATCATATTTGTTAAACATCCAATGAGGTGACCAACCAGTAATGACAATATCTTTATGTTGTTTGATTGCTTCACCAAGAGCTACAGTCATAGCACCTGATGATGAAGGAACAAGTTTCCAATCTTTAAGATTATCATAGCTATTAAGCGTTTTTTCACTAGCAGCCATTACACCTGCACCTGGTTCAATACCTGTGATTGTCTTATTCGCTTGATTTGTTAAATCTTCAATTGAATTAACATTCATATAACTTGGAACAACAAACCCAACTTTAGCCCCTTTAAGGTTAGGACCTAACAAATCAACAGATTTACCATATTTTTGCCATTGTGTTTTATGAGTATTTGGTAACCAAGCAGAAACCATTCCATCTGCTTGACCATTGGCTACCGTTTGCCAAGCCACTGCATTATCTAAAGCTGTCGTTTTTACATCAAAGCCATGTTCTTTCATCGCTTGAGTCAAAACATTGATTGATGCAACTTCTGAATCCCAGTTCATATAAACTAAGTCAACTTTTTTATCAGAGGCTGTTTTTCCAAAAGACATTCCTGAAAAGGCACCAACAATTAAAGCTAACAATGAAACTAAGGCAATTCCACGTTTCCATTTTTTAACTGTAGGATTTCCCTGTTTTTCAAGAGGAGAAACATTAAGTTTTTGTGTAAAGCGGTCAATAATAATAGCCAAAATAACTAATGAAATCCCACTTACAAACCCTTTACCAATATCAGCTGATTGAACAGCTGCAAGTACCCCACGACCTAAGCCAGGCGCCCCAATCATAGAAGCGATAACAACCATAGAAAGAGCTAACATAATCGTTTGGTTAACACCGGCCATAATTGTTCCTTTAGCCAAAGGAAATTCCAATTTAAAGAGCTTTTGACGGGCAGTTGAACCAAATGAATCTGCCGCTTCAACTAATTCTGTTGAAACTTGACGAATTCCCAAGTTAGTCATTCTGACTGTTGGTGGAAGTGCAAAGATAACAGAGGCAAATACCCCAGGAACAACTCCAATTCCAAAGAATGCAACCGCTGGAATCAAATAAACGAAACCAGGCATTGTTTGCATAAAGTCCAAAATCGGTTGAACGATCTTAGCCACTAAATCAGATTTGGCCATCCAAATCCCTAAAGGAACTCCAATGATGATTGACAATAAACTTGAAAGTAAGACAAGTGTGATTGTACTCATCAAATCTGACCATAAGCCCTGGTTAGCAATTAAAGAAAGACCGATGAAAGTGAATAAAGGAAAGGCAATTTTTTTACCTGAAACCAAAATGGCAAGGATAGTAACAACAGCAATCATCAACCAGAATGGAACAGCAGTTAAAGCACCTGTAATACCGTTCATCAATACCGTTCCTGATTTTTGAATCACATCAAATCCTGAACTAAAAGTACTAGTAATCCAATCTGTTGCCGATGACACCCAGTTTGCTATGGGTACTTGTCCAATAGCTAAATCAATCATTTATTCTCCTCCTCTTTTTCAATCTCCTCTACTTCGTCCTCATCAGGAATATCAGCTAAGGCCTCTAAAACACTTCCTCGAATCAATACACCTTTAAGGAATCCATTATCATCAACAACTGCTAAAGGCGTTGGGGCATCATAGATAATTGGCAAGATATCTCTTACAAGCATTTCTTTAGAAACTGTTCCAACATCTGTAGTCATCACATCTTTTAATGGTTGATTATTTTTTCTAGCAGCAATAGCTTGTTCACTCGTAACAACACCACGGAATTGACGTTTTTTGTCAACAGCCATTAGAGAGCTGACTTCTTCAGTCTTCATCTTCTTCAAGGCAACGCTAGGTCCATCAACATCAATGTTAGTAGTTAAAGCTGGAATCATGATGTTTTCTGCTGTAATAACTTTTGCACGATCCACATCTTCTACGAAAGTTTTAACATAATCATTTGCTGGATTTGTCAAGATTTCCTCACCAGTACCAATTTGCATGATTTTACCATCTTTCATGATTGCGATGCGGTCACCAATACGGAGGGCTTCGTTCAAATCATGAGAAACAAAGATAATTGTTTTTTGAAATTTTGCTTGAAGTTCAAGTAGCTCATCTTGCATTTCACGACGAATCAAAGGATCAAGAGCAGAGAACGCTTCATCCATAAGCAGAATCTCTGGGTCATTAGCTAAGGCACGCGCAAGTCCTACCCGTTGTTGCATTCCACCAGATAGTTGCTTAGGATACTGATCTTTAAAGTCTAATAAGTTTGCATTATCCAAGGCCTTCTCCGCACGTTTGCGCCGCTCTTCTTTTGGTACATTTTGAACTTCCAAACCATACTCGGTATTTTCTAAAATTGTTCGATGTGGAAATAGACCAAAATTTTGGAAAACCATACTCATTGTTTTACGGCGAACTTGAAGCAAATCTTCTTTATTTAATGTAGCAACATCTTGGTTGTCAATAAATATTTTTCCGCTCGTTGGTTCAATCAACCGATTAAGCAAACGCAACAAAGTTGATTTACCTGAACCAGATAGACCCATGATTACAAAAATCTCACCCTCATTGATTTCAAAATTTGTATCATAAACCCCTACAGTTGCACCGGTTTTTTTCAAAATTTCATTTTTGGGCTCACCTTTTTCAACCATTGTTAATGCGGTTTTTATCCGCTTGCCAAAAATTTTAGTTAAATGTTCAATTTTTATTTTTACTGGCAAAATAACTCTCCTTTACTCTAACACAGGGAAGCTTAAAACATTTTTAGAAGTATAAATTCTAAATAAATAGGTTAATTAATAATTAGAAGTTTTAAGTTACGCAAGTGATTTTCTCATTTAAAGTGACCACTCAATAATAACAATATGTAGTCACTATGTCAAATAACTAAACTTAAGCTTAAAAAAAAGGCATCATTTTGTAAACGATGTCTTAGTTGCCATAAAAGAAATTTTGGACAATTTGTCCTGTATCAGAAGCACCCACAAAATATAAGGTATCTCCTTGATTTAAAGTTGCGTACGGTCCTGGCGAAACAATTAATTCTGCATTTTGCAAAATGGCAACAACTGTCGCCCCTGTATTTTGCCAAAGATTCATTTCTCCTAGGCTCAGTCCAAACTTTTCAGAGTCTTTTTCCAATTCAAATTCAATAGGAGTTAAAGGATTTGTTTTTTGAAAATGCTCAGTTTGGTCAACCAATTTATCCAAGATGGATGAAAAATTAGCTAATTCTCTTCTCTGACTCTCCACACTCTGCATGATTTGTGTTCGTAAATCTTGCATTGTTTCCACTTCTTGATATTGAGCCAGATATTCCTGTGCCTTTTGCTTTGAAGCAATATTCACACCGCTCCCATGAACAGGGTCAACTATTCCCAAGTCACTTAGAACATTGATTGCTTTACGTGCCGTTTCGGGTGAGACAGCAAAAGTTGTTGCAAGAGTTGAACGAGCGTATATTTTTTGTCCAACTTTAAGTTCATTACGTACAATTCTTTCAGCAATTTGTAATGCAATCTGCTGATATCTTGGTTGTCTCGCTATGCGCATCTAATTCTCCTCATCACAAGTCATTAAAAATCTATTTTTACCTGAACAAAATGAAATTCTTTCATATTATAGCGCTTTATCATTTATTTTTCAATCTATACCATTTAGTAAGTTTTCTCAAACTCCTAAGCCAAATATATTTTTAATAATCTTTTTTTGCTGAAATTTTTAACAAAAAGAAGCTATAACAACAATTGTTATAACTTTTCCTTTTCTACTTAGATTTTTTTGTAGAGTAAATCCTTTGATCCCCTATTCCCTCTGTAATCGGTGAACGATAAGCAATATTCTTTTTGTTTGCATCGTTAATGAGAGCTTGCCAAGCTTTCCAGACATTTTCTTCAGAATAACGTCTAGATAATTCATAAGACTGAGTAGACATTTTTTGTAGTTTATCTTCCTGAGTAAACAGTTCAACTAAACGGTCAGCCATTTCTTGAATTCCCTCATAAGGAACAACAAAACCATTTTCTCCATCCACTATCAACTCATTTGGTCCATAGTTTACATCATAAGTGACCCCAACCATCCCATGGCTTATTGCCTCCATGAGAGATAAATTAAAACCTTCCATGATTGAAGCTAGGGCATAGACTTGGAACTCTTTTTGCAGCTCCCCAACATTATTAGCATACTCAAATTGATGCACTGCTTCTTCCATATGGTATTCTTTTATCGCAGCATTAATGGCCTTTTGTGCAGAATCATCATCTCGATGATCAACATAACCATAAAAATCTAGCGTAATATCTGGAACAGTTTGTCTTGCAATCCCTATCGCCCTAATGATATGATCAATTCGTTTTTCAGGTGCAACACGTGCAGTCACCAAAACGCTATGCACTTTACGCTCCTTCATATCAATTCGCTTTTCTTAAAAAACTTCATTTGGAACAACTCCAACAGGAATAGTAAATAATTTGCTTTGAGGATTAAATCGTTTTGAAACATCAAGTGTTTGTTTTTCTGTTGCTGAAACAATAGCATCGTAACCATTTGAATTCATCAATCCAAACTCATAAAAGTTATTCATGACCGAATGCATGGGCTCTTGGGCATTTCCAGCATGTGAATTATGCAAATGAAGTACCGTATAAGCAGGACGATCCAAGTTCAATAAAGCCCAATCCGCCAAATGTGTTCGATCCATGATAAAAATATTTGCTTTATCATCTTGCCAATACTCTTCGTTTAATAAATTAAGAAAATGGAGCGTTAACTCATCAATATTAGTAAAATTATAAATTGCTCCATCAGCACCATTCAGACGCCAACCACTTTTGGTATACTTGTGATTTCCATCATATTTATTAAAAGTTTCCAATACTGGCTTGCCTTTGATATCCATCCAAACTTCTGTGCCAATCTTGTTATCAGGTGTATACCATTGACTTAAACTCAAAAAACCTCGAAAATCATAAAAGTCAACTCGATAAAGATTTTCAAACCCATCGAAAAATTCTACAGCACTTACTCGTTCAAGAGGATCTTCGCCAAAATATCGAACACGAGCAATAAGTTGTTGTCCTTGAAAGACAAGATATCTAAATTGATTAGGTTCCTTATTATAAGTTAAAGAATCGACTCCAAAATCTAAATCTTCAACATGGAGGACTTTTTCCTCTACAAGTTCTGCTTTCTGAAAATAATCAAACATACATAAAGTTTCTGAATTAGAGATGCCTACTTCACCTAAAAATCGATGAATATTAGGATTCCATTCTCGAAAAACAAGTTTAAAAGCCTCATTATTTTTTCGAAATAATGCCGCACGTTTAAGCTGTGCATGCTCTATTCCAGAATTTTTTTGATTAAATGTTGAGTTAATAAAAAATAACATGATTCCTCATTCCTATATTTGATTATCTTATGAATAAATTATCAGCAATAATCTTCTCGTTAAGCCACTGCCCCCAAACAGCTTCTTCGCTATACTCTTTTGCCTTTTCGTAAGCAGAGCGAGAAAACTTATCCCAATTTGCTTTTGATTGAATAATTTCTGCAATAGAGTCAGCAGCAGTTTGAATTGCTCCATAAGGAACAAGGTAGCCATTCTCCCCATTCTCTATCTGTTCAGTCAGCCCATACTTAACCTTATATGCTACAACTGGCACCCCATGATTTAAAGCTTCTAAAACATTCATCCCAAACGCTTCTCCTTCCGAAGTGTTAAGTAAAAGTCCTGCATTATTTAAAGCAATTTCTAGCGCTTCCTCTGATTGGTAACCTTTAAAGTTAACAACATTTTTTAAATTATTAGTTTCTACAAGTTTTTCTAAATCTTTTTGAATCTCTGAAGGAGATGAATAGCCATAAAAATCAAGGCTTGTTTCCGGTAATCTGCGATAAACATTCGCAAAAATTTCTACAACATCAGCTGGTTTTTTCTCTGATGATAAACGCCCAACATAAATAATCTTATTTTTATTTCGAGAAGCTGATTTTTTAACTTTTTTAGCAAAAGTATCAGTGAGAGCTATGACCTGCTTAAAATCATAAAATTTAGTAATTTCATCTTTTTGTTGCTTAGTAGCAACAATTAAACCATCAAAATTATCTTTATACACAGTAAATAAATCATTAAGATAATCCACCACTAATCTTGAAGCTCCTGCTTGCTGATTATTTTTTGAATGAGAATTATGTAAAAATTGCCATTTTCCTACTGCACCTTCCACACCTGCAACAGCGGGGATGAGTGATGGTCGATCATTTATAAATACGCTTGCTTCTTGACTTGCTATCTCATTCATGAAAAAAGTAAAGAGTTCTTCTTCTCGATTAAATCGTCTATTCTTACCTTTATAATTCAATAATTTATACATTGTTGGATGTAGAATCCCTTGAATATTCATATGTATGATTTCCAACTTAGGAGTTCCATTGATATCAAAAAAGATTTGCGGCCCTTGAGTTCCGTCTGGATGAAAGTATTGTGTAGAAGAAAGAAAACCTCTACGATCCCAAATATCTTTAGCTACTACATGATTCATCGAATCATTATATTCCATTGAACCAACTAATCCAACTGTCGCTGGTGCAATCATTACTTTAGCAATTGTTTTTCCAGCATGCTTAATCAGTGATTCATTAGCATCAATTCCTTCAATATGATATTTTCTTTTATTAATCTTGTTTGTGTAACGCACATCAACATCTCTTGCAGAAACATTTATTACATCTTGAAAATAATCATACATATTTATGACATCATCATGAGTTAAACCTACCCTCTTTAAATCTCCAGAGAGTTGAGGATTGTAATTTCTTGTCAAAATTTTAGCTTCAACACGATGATTTTTGAACATTTTCAATCGTTTAATCGCTGAAAATTCTGTCCCAGAATTCAGGGTAAAAATATTCTCATTTACAAAATAATTCATTATCAATACTTTTCAGTTAGATATATTATTAAAACTGATATTAAGCAAGAGCTTTTAGCGCTTCTTTTTTTTCTATGTTTTGGTGTTGCTTTTCTATTTTCTCTATTTCAAGAATATCTTCGATAAAACTTGGTTTCTCACTGAGAATATCTGGTTGTTCTGGCGTTGGATAAGAAGAAACCAACTTTTCTACCTTATTCGGAGCTTCAATATTTTTTACGCTAGCTACTACAAGTGAAAATTCTAGTTCCTTTGGATTAAAATTGATTGGTACTTCTGGAAGAACAATTGCAATTCCTCCTTCATTAACAGATAAGAGATTTTGAACTCGTTTAAATTGATTAACTTTTTTCACGCTATTAATAAATGATGAACTTCCAGTAATTGTAGAAAGTAATTGTTTTACATTATCATCTAATGCACTCTTAAAGTAGGTTTTTAAATCAAGATCATTTGGTAGGGAGCTTTCTATTACAATTTTTCTTGTCGGAATACCTGTCATTTTTTCCATTGAATCCAATCGTTTTCTTAAATTACTAATACTTTGATCGTAACTGGAACGAATTTTGGTAAAATGTGTAATTGTATCTTCTAGGTTTTCATCAATCAAAGCTTGAATATGCTCAAGATAAACTTTATGAATTGTCACTTTTAATTCATCAACACTTTGTAAATGTGTTAAGTCTGAAACCTCACTCCCAAGACTATTCGCTAACACTTCAACATTGCGGTAAGAAGCACTATAAATATCCATGTAATTTGGAAGTGAATTAATTGCATTCACAATTTCTTGCAAACCATTCTTAGAATCTGACATTTTAGCAATGTTCTCATTTAATTTAATTGATTCATCCAAATATTGACGATAATCTTTAACTAATAAGGCGAAAACCTGCTCTCTATTTTCATATTCTATCTGCCACTCCTTGAAGTTGGTTAATAGCCTATTTAAGTAGTTTTCAATGTTTGTTCCACGATAAGCTATATCACTATTTCCCAAATCGATAAGTCTTTTCCCTCCAAGTCGTATAAAAATTGAAACCTGTTTTTGATATTCCGCCAATGCTTTAACAAGATCCTTAGCTATTACCTCAGTTTGGGAATAAAATCTTTGAAATGTTTCTGTCCATTTTGATAGTTCGAATTTCCTGGTTAATCTTATTGATGATTCATTAAACTCAATTTCAGGAATATTAAATTCATCTATAAAATTAGAACCGGTTGCTTCATTAATTGGGAAAGTAAACATATCATTTTTAAAGATAAATTGATTCAAATTATGCAAAGCAGTTTCAAAGTCATTATCTTTTTTTTGAACAATATTTCTTAAATCTAAACAATGATTAAATTCTTGAGTCAATCGATTATATAATTCCTGATTGGAATTATATTTTTTCATTTCTTCTTGATATTGCTTTTGAGCAGCCTCTCTAGATTTATCTAAAAATTGATAATCACTATAAATAACTTTGTATTGTTGATTTAGCTTTTCGAGTTGGTTACTCACCTTTGTATACTCCGGTAATATTTTTTTATATAAACTATTATACTGAGGATATTCGTCATGCCAATTTTTTGACTGTTCCTTTAGTCGTAAATAAAGTTGCTCACCATTTTGGTATGTTTCCTCTAAAGCTGAGAAATTATCTTCTAATTCAAACTTTAGTCCATCTTTTATGCCTGTCAACTTCTTGAGTTCTTTTTCAGATTCTTTATAGTTTGCTAGAATAGATTCTTTATTTGCCGTTGCAATTCTGAGAAGACCTGCAACATCAGAATATGCTTTTTTAACAATTTCAAGATTTTCCTCACTTTGAGCAAGCTTTTCTTTGGCAGTATCATAAGATTCTTTAGTGGAGTTATACCGAGTTTCAAAAGCTATATAATCATCTTTTATATTTTTGAAGGACGTTTGCTCTTTTATGAATTCTCGTTCGAGTTTATCGTATTCCTGAGAAATAACTTTAGATGCTTCTTGTGATTGTCCCCGTTGGTGGTTAAGAATCCCATATTTTGATTTTAAAACTTCTAAAACCATTGTAATTTTTTTCTGAGCAGCCAATGTTTGGCTTAAGGAATCATTATAAACTTTTGACTTATCCTTTTTCTCATCAACCAGCTTCTTCACCAGTTCATAGCTAGCATTAATTTGCTCAAAAACACTTTTTTGTAATTTGAACTTTTCTTCCAAAGGATAAAAATCTTTCGCTAAACTATCAACCCTACTTTTGGCAACATCCCTGTCACGGGTGATATAACCAATGACAGTCTTACTCGGATTTTTTAAACTATTCATTTCCTCAAGATTTTCTTTAAGCTCAGCATACTTATCATATTCTGCATCATAGCTTTTTTTGGAAATATTATAAGCTATAGCTACTGCTTCATAGTTTTTTTTGTGTTCTTTATATTTTTCTTCCATTGCTGCTAAAGAAGGCTCAACAAAACTATAAATTTCTTTTGAGGTTTTTGCTTCTTCTTCTGTATTCTTTATTTTTTTATCAATAGATTGAAGGTTTTGCTCGAATTTCTGTTTATTAGCTTTAGTTTTTTCAAAATCTTTGACTAGCATCTCCCAATCATTTTTTATGGTATTTGCATGGTGATATTTCTTACGGGATTCTTCAAAAGTTTCTTTCTTTTCCTGATAATTTTTTTTAAGTAACTCATAGACAGAGACAATCCCGTTTAAACGACTTTGTGTTGCTTTAAATACTTCTCTCTCTATCACCAATTTACCCTTTAACTCAACAAAAATATCGTTTTTTTCAGACTTTTTATCAATTAACTCTTGTACCTCATCGTTAATTTTTTTCAGAGCTATAGAGTGTTCTTCAAACTTTCTTTGAACCACTTCTCTATCTTGAATAATATTTTCATATTCTTCAGTGATTTCTTGATATTCCTTAAGGCTTTGTTCATACTTTTGTTTTATTCCTTCGTATTTGACCATTTCAGAAGTATATTCTTCTTTTTTATTAGTCATCTTTTGAGAAAGTTGATTTAAATCTTCTAAACTACGATTTAATACTAGATATCCTTTTTTATATTCAGCTAAATCATTAAAGTATTTTTCTGAATGTTGTAGATATTTTTCAAGTAGTTGTTTGTGTGTTCTCAATTCTGAAGAATAGTTACTCCTTCCCACCATATTACTCACTTTCTTTTGCCGTATTGCCACTCCTAATTCTTTACTAGCTTTCAATTCAATTTGACTGTCAGGAATCTCCCTTGACGACGATTTTTGCTCTTTCGAATTTTTCAAGAACAAACTATTCAAAATATTAAGTTGTCTACCTTGTTTCTTCATTAACGAACCCAACCTCTCTAATAAATAAAGTTTAAAAAATAATAATAATAAATAATAACATTAGGCAGATAGATATTTTTATCTATCCGCCTAAAATTGGAAAGGATTCGTTTCAAAAGATTAACTTAACTTTTAAAAATCCTTTATGTTACCAGGGAAGAGTTTGAGCTATCCACTCCTTAAAACCATCAGTATTAATTCCATACCACTGATTATTAATATCGGCGCTTTTCTCATTAACCTGTTTTTGAAGTTCTGGAGTCCAGCCAGAGAAAATATCAGAAACATTTTCGATCAGTATACGCTGTTCCTTTAACCATTTTTCCTCATCTATTGGCGAAAATTTTTGGGATTTCAAATACATATCTGTTAAATAGTTTTCAAAATCAGATTGTAACCTTTCAGGCTTCCATTTACGAATCATTTCAAACCAATGCCTGTTTTCTCTTGCCCAAATATGAGCTTGATAATTAAACATATTTTCAGAATTTCTTGTAATGGATTTAGGATTACATAACCACATGTAAACGACTTCTTCAAGGTAACATTTATCAGTTGATAGTATACAAGCCAAACCAACAAAATAAGTATCTTCATAAATTGGTAAATCAACCAAAAATCTTAAATTTATCATTTCTAAGTAAGTACGTTTATACCACTTTCCATAAACAGCTTTAACATCCTTATTATTATGAACGATGTAAGTATAGGGATTTCCGGCAACTTGTTCCCAATACCCGGCCAATATCATTTGATGGCCTTGATTAGCCGCATTATAAAACGGCCATAATGCGCCCACATAATAGAGAATATCATCAGCATCAATAAACATAACGTATTTACTCTTAGAATGATCTATACCGTACTGCCTAGCTGTACCCGGCCCACTACTTGGTATTTCATGATAATTAATTTCAAGTTTGTCTGCTAAAACATCAAACTTTTTTAAATTAATGGGTTTTCCCCCATCATTAACAAGATGGACATCCAGTTGTGAAAGATCAATTCCAATCTGATTATAAATAGATGCTAACGGAAGCATTAGTTCCGATTCCGTCTGCCCCTTGAAAGGAATGATAATACTTACTTTTTTCATATTTTTTAGTTTCTTCCCTTTATGATTTTCAATGGCATAATCTTTTAAATTTTAAATTTGCGTTCATAAACTATCTGCTATAATCATAAGCAAATTAATTTTCTTTACGACGTTTTACCTCAGTAAGAGTGAGTACACCAAGTAAGGTACCAAATCCTAAAACTAACGCTTCTGCACTACTTACAGAATCATCGCCAGTTTTTGGTAATGTAGTATTACTTGTGCCGATTCCAACAGGAGTTCCAAGAGGAGTCAATGTTGAATTTTGAGTCTTATTAGAAGTATTTAATTTAGTATTTTTACCGATAATGGTGCTATCTGGATTAATTATTTCACCGTTTGGAAGATGAATTGTGCCATCTGGGTCAATAACAGTACCTTCAGGAAGATCAATAGCTCCTCCAGGCGTTTGAACTGTACCACCGCCAGGGAGCGTAATGCTTCCATCTGGGTTTAAAATAGTTGGACCATTTGGTTTAACCTTACCGTCATCACCTGTGCCAGTTTTACCGTCTTGTCCAGGTAATGTAATAGTACCATCTGGGTTAACGACATTGCCACCTGGGAGATGAACTGTGCCATCTGGGTCTACGACACTTCCTCCTGGAACATTAATCGTTCCTCCTGGTGTTGTAACTGTACCTCCTCCGTCTGGGAGAGTGACACTTCCATTATCACCTGGAATAATTGGGCCGTTTGGTTTAACCTTACCGTCATCGCCTGTACCAGTTTTACCGTCTTGTCCAGGTAATGTAACAGTACCATCTGGGTTAACGATATCACCACCTGGGAGATGAATCGTGCCATCTGGGTCTACTATTGTTCCTCCAGGAACATTGTATGAGCCATCAGGACGATCAACTTTTCCTCCATCACTTGGAAGTGTAACACTTCCGTCTGAACCTGGTGTCAATGGTTGATCCCCAGTTACAGTAACATCATCATCTGTACCTGGCTTACCATCTTTACCTGGTAAGGTAACGGTTTTACCGTCACTAGGAGTAGTTGGGTTTGTTGTTCCGCCTGAGCTTGATCCGCCATCTGTGCTTGATGTTGGATTTGTTGTTCCGCCTGAACTTGAGCCACCATCTGTACTTGATG
>JAFEHB010000429.1_pt1 | contig 31507 bp, 18 predicted proteins | sample 9267121 | NCBI WGS metagenome assembly JAFEHB01 (sample SAMN17103336, study PRJNA684904) | human gut metagenome | isolation source: diarrhea sample from child under the age of five | host: Homo sapiens | place: South Africa: Mafikeng, Mafikeng Provincial Hospital | collected 2019-09 | reverse complement strand
TCAATCCGAGCGATGAGATCGAGGACGATATCGAGTTTGAGAACGAGGACCGCGCCCGCCAGCGCGAGGCCGAGGCGGCAGAGCGCGCACGCACCCATGAGGCGGCGGCACGTGCCACCGAGGCGGCAACACAGGCGAGTGATGCCGCGGCCAAGGCGGCGCAAGCGGCAAGCTGGAGTGCGCAGGCCGCCAATGCTGCTACGGCGCAGGCGACGAGTGGCGGCGCAGTTGGCTCGACTCCGGTGAAGGGCCCGTTCCAGTCGTTCCCGTATTGGGCCGTATGTTGGCTGCTGTTCTTTTTGCTGATGTTCCCGTTTGGTGCCGGCCCCTTTGCCGCGCTGATCTTCTTTACGATTCCCATTTATCACTGGGTGGCGCGTGCGCTCGATGGTGATTGGGCGCGCGGTGATATTCAGGTTGGTTCGGCGCCGGTGGCGGCTAAGGCTCAGGTGCAGGACGTTTCCGCTGCCGTTGATACTGACGTGGTTACCGCGACCGCCGCAGAGCCGGTCGTCAAAGAGGGCGACGAATGATGAAGCTCTCGCATGAATCCAAGGTACGCTTGGGCGTTGGTATTGGAGCGTTTGTGCTCATCATCGGGCTTGTCTTTGGTACTTCGCGGTTATTAGCTCATTCCGATATAGTGCGTACGACCGGTATTCTATCTGGCGATTTGTCTGATTTTGACGATATGTTTGACGAGGACAATCTCTTAGATGGCGGTGGCTATTCCGCTCGGCCTCAGCAGCTTTCGAGTGCGACCTTTGATGCCGATGAGTTCCGCTACCTCGATTTCGATATCAATGCGGCTTCGGTGGACGTCAAGGTTGTTGATGGCAACAAGGCTCGCGTTATCGAGCGGGGGCGCGTTGCCGAGGGTATGGATGCCTCCAAGGCCGCGACGCAAAACATCGCATCCGTCGAGGACTCGACGCTCAAGGTTTCCCAGTTTGGAAGTGATGACAGTAAGGCAATCGATCGCTCAGTTACGGTTGAGCTGCCGCGCCGTGTTGCCGAACATCTGAAGGGGGTCAACGCGCACGTGGGCTCGGGTGATTTGCAGATTGCCGGTGTCATCTGTGATGGTTTTGACCTTTTCCTGGGTGCGGGAGATGTAGAGTTTACGGGCAGCGTGACTGATGCGCTCAGCGCTGAGGTCGGAGCGGGCGATGTGACGTTTGCGCTGAATCAGGCCCCCGCGAAGTCGATGAACGTAAGCGTGGACTCGGGCGATGTGGAGATAACGGTTCCGAACTCTACGGGCTTTACGGCGAGCCTCACCGTGGGCAGCGGCGGCTTCGAGAGCGATTTCCTTCCGGATAGCTACGACGACGAGGCGATTTCGAACCTCGAGTTCGATAATGGCGATAAGTCCGCCACGTATCGCTTTGCGGTTGGTTCGGGCGACATGTCGTTCAATCCAGAATGACGACGGCGGGCTAAGTCCGCAAACATAGATGCTTATACGCGCTGTTTGATGAAGGCATCGAAGCCGAGGTCGGCTCCGGTGCCTTTGCCTTTACAATGGGGGCATGGAACAGATTATTTTGAACATACTTGAGTGCCTGCGCCGCGGCGAGACCGTTGACGATCAAGTGCTCGTCAAGCTGATACATGCCGAGGCACGCCGCGAGGGTGCCGATAAACGAATGCTTGCGAAGCGCCGCCTACTGCCGTTTTACCAACGCGTCAAACGCGAGGACAACGAGCGCTGGTCCGCGTGGAATGTCACGCCCGAGCTCGAGCAGTGCCTGATGCAGGTCTTGCGCATGAAGCCTCGTCGCACGGCCTCGGGCGTGGCGACCATCACTGTTATCACCAAGCCCTGGCCGTGCTCGGGCGATTGCCTCTTTTGCCCCAACGATCTGCGCATGCCCAAGAGCTACCTGCATGCCGAGCCCGCATGCGCCCGTGCGGAGCAAAACTGTTTTGATCCGTATCTGCAGGTGAGTGCCCGCCTAACGGCACTTACGCAGATGGGGCATGCTACCGACAAGATCGAACTCATCGTGCTCGGCGGCACCTGGAGCGACTATCCGCGCGAGTACCAAATCTGGTTTGTGACCGAGCTCTTTCGTGCCCTCAACGACAACGCCGTGGCGGGCGTGGCGGCAAATCCCATGCTCGCAGACCCGGGCGCGTCCACGCGCGAACGCGCGGCTGAATTGCTGGAGCAGGCCGATCCGCACGAGGTCCCGCAGGTGGTTCTCGACCGGCGTGCGCGATATCGTGAGCTTGGCATCTCGACGGACGCAGAGGCGATTGCGCGCGGGGTCGCATCGTGGCAGCAGCGCATCGATGACATGTCCGATACGGATGCCACGTACAATCGCTGCATGGCGAAGCTCTACGGTAAAAACTCCCCCTGGGGAAGGGCGGCGGAGCTCCAGGTGGGCACGCTCGAGGAGCTCGAGTGCCAGCAGCATATCAACGAGAGCGCCACGCATCGCGTAGTGGGCCTTGTGATCGAGACACGTCCCGACGCCGTGACGCCGCAGGCTTTGACGCTCATTCGCCGCCTGGGCGCCACGAAGATCCAGATGGGCGTACAGAGCTTGAACCAACACATTCTCGACCTTAACGAGCGCGGCATCAGGCTCGAGCGCATTGCCCAGTCGTTTGACCTGTTGCGCATCTTTGGCTTTAAGATTCATGCCCACGCAATGGCAAATCTTCTGGGCGCCACGCTCGAGCAGGATAAACTCGATTACGTACGCCTTGTGGGCGAAGCTGCATTCCAGCCCGACGAGATCAAGCTCTATCCCTGCGCGCTCATTGAGGGCGCACGCCTTTGCGCGAAATACGAGGACGGTTCGTGGCACCCCTACACGGAAGACGAACTGCTCGACGTCTTGGCAGACGACGTTTTGGCCACACCGGCATTCACGCGTATCTCCCGCATGATCAGAGACTTCTCTTCGGGGGATATTAAAGTGGGCAACAAGAAGCCCAACCTTCGTCAGCTTGTCGAGCAGCGCTTGGGCCAAGACCAGGCGGCGGCCCATCGTGTCGAAGAGATTCGCTATCGCGAGATTGCCGGGCGCGAGGTGACCCTCGACGAGCTCCGTCTCGATGTCGTGTCCTACGAGACTACCAATACAAGCGAGCGTTTCTTGCAATGGGTCGACGATGAAAACCGCATCGCCGGATTCCTGCGACTCTCCTTGCCCAGCCAGGAGTATGTGCGTAAGCATTCTGCAGAACTTCCCGTGCATTTGGGTGAAGCGATGATTCGCGAGGTACATGTGTATGGTAAGGTGGCGCACCTGCATGCCGCGGGCAACGGGGCTCAGCATATGGGGCTGGGCCGTCGTCTGATCGAGCGGGCATGCGAGATGGCACATGAGGCGGGATATGCGCGCATCAACGTGATTTCGGCTATCGGAACCCGGGAGTATTATCGGACTCAGGGATTTGTCGATAACGGCCTCTATCAAACGCGGGAGCTGTAGCTATGGGGAGCTTGCAAAACAAGAGCGTGTCGACGGCGGTTGGCGTGGCGTTGGGCGCGGCGGCGCTTGGAGGCGCACTGGCTGCAGGTGCGCGTTGCATCCAACTGGTACGCACGCGCGCGGGTCGTGCCCGTGTCAAGGTGCTCAAGCTCGAAGATGGCTCCGAGGTGCGCGTGCTTGCCCAGGGAGGTGTCTTTCAGTCGGCTACGTATCTGGGAGAGCGCTGGTCGGAGCCGGTATTTGAGTACATTCGCGCCTTCGATACGATGTTTGAGGCTCTGCCGCAGATGAGGGCATGGTATGCCCATGGTATCGGTCGCGTGCTCATGCTTGGCGGCGGCGGGTTCTCATATCCCAAGGCGTTGCTTGCCACTTGCGACGACGTCAGGATGGATGTGGTCGAGGCCGATCCCGCTATCGTTCAGATGGCGCGTCGGTGGTTCTATCTTGACCGTCTGGAGCAAGAAGTAGGTCCGCGCTTGGGCATTTGTACCGAGGATGCGCGCGTGTATCTCGAACGCATCTCTATGGAAGGTGCCCAGCCTGTGCTTTACGACGTTGTGATCAGCGACGTTTTTGCGGGCGCAGATCCTGTGCGCAGCGTGGCGACGGTGCAGGCGCTTCAGCGGGTGCGGGAACATCTCGCCCCGGGCGGCCTGTATATGGCCAATATCGTCTCTCGCGACCACGGTACCGATATCTCGTTTTTGCGCGATGCGCTAGCGAGCGCACTGCGCGTTTTCGCGCATGCCAGCGTGATACAAACCACCGACGAGGAGTTGGGCGAAGAGGACAACTACCTGCTTATCGCCTCAGACGAGGACTACTCCTTTGCGGACGCTATCGCGTATGGCGAGGACTTTCCTGGCGAGCCGCTGCTCGATTAGGCAATCTTTGCGCGCCAAAGCGCGGAAGCGCCCAGCGAATTTGCCGTGCTCCCGGCTCGGGTCGCTCGAAGACTCGAGGTGCCCGCGACTTGGGCGAAGGCAACGTTCCCTTAGGTGCCGATCGCTTTTTGGGATAGTTACATTCAGGCGATACGGTATGCTACTGCTGTTAAGTGCTCACGTTTTTTTGTGGGGGTTATCGTGGCGCAGGAGCAGGACCGCTTCGGTCGGCATGACGTCGAGCTTCATTGTTCGTGCGACATTTCCCGCCGCGCGTTCATAGCAGCCCTTTTAGGCACCCTTGGCTGTGCAGGTACCGCATCCCTTTCAGGCTGTGCGCTTCCGTTTGCTGCCGGTTCCGCATCCGGCCCTTCTGCTGCGAGGGCCATTGAGCCTTAGCTTGCAACGGTTTTTGATGGCGCGCAGACGACCAAGAGCATTACCCTCATGATGGTGGGCGACATGCTCATCCATACGAGTGTGTGGATGAGCGGACGCCGATCCGATGGAACGTACAATTACGATCACTTCTTCGCGAACCTGGCCGATGAGTTTGCGAATAATGACATCGCGATCGTCAACCAGGAGACGATTCTGGGTGGCACTGAGCATGGCCTCGAAGACTTCCCTAATTTTAATAGTCCCCAGGAGTTGGGTGACGCCGAGGTAAAGGCGGGCGTGGACGTAGCGCTTACGGCCACAAACCATGCTCTTGACCAGGGGTTTGAGGGCATCAAATGGAACCTTGCCTATTGGCGCGATAAGCATCCTGAAATGGTAGTCCCCGGCGTGGCGGATAGCCAGGAGCTGGCAGACACCATCCATATTATCGAGCGCGGCGGCATCAAAGTCGCACTGCTCAACTACACCCAGCATACCAACGGCATTCCGCTGCCGGATAGCGCCCCTTGGTGCGTCAAGAAGCTGCACCTGAGCGACCTGCCCGGCGATGTCAAGCGAGCGCGCGAAGCGGGTGCCGACTTTGTGATCGCTTTCCCTCACTGGGGCACCGAGTATGTCTATACTCCCGACGAGACCCAGCTTAAGTACGGCCAGATTCTCCTGGATGCCGGTGTCGATGCGATTATCGGCACGCATCCCCACGTGCTCGAGAACGTCGATGTGAGAGACGGTGCCGACGGCAAGAAGGTTCCCGTGTTCTGGTCTTTGGGCAACTTCGTGTCCGGCCAGATTGAAAAGCCGCGCATGCTGGGCGGTATGGCCAAGCTTACGCTGGAAAAGACCGGCGATGCTTGCAAGGTCACCGAGTATTCGCTTACGCCCCTGGTCACGCATCGCGCGCCCAATCCGTCTATGAGCGTCTACAAGCTCTCGGAATACACTGATGAACTTGCTTCGCAAAATGCGATTCGTCATGCTCCCGGTTGCGGCGATTTCACCCTGCAGTACTGTTACGACCTTGTGAGCCAGATCTTGGGCGAGGGCTTTGATGCGAACGAGGGAATCCTCAAGGGGACGCTCTAGCGCCCGGGTGAAACGCTCGGTTCGTTCGGGTCCCTTCGGGTGTATATCGATGCTGGCGTCTTGCCAGTCGAGAGGGCGCGGTTGACGCCGCGCCCTCATCGCTTGACGGGCCGTTACGCTCCCCAAGAGGCCACACGGTGACGCATGCCCTCGATATCCAGCACGCCCTCGGCAAAGCCCTTGCGCACGAGCGATTCGGGCAGGAACTGGTCGTACTTGTTAAAGTAGGGAACCTCGCCGGGATAGACAAGTTCTATAGGGTCAAAGTCGCTCTGCGCGGCCTCGGCGCATACTTCGTAGAACGTCTCCTCGTCGGCATCCATGCGAAACTGCAGAAAATAGGGGCGCGAAGGGTCGAGGCCCTTGAGGCCTAGCTCTTTTGCGCATTTGATTTTAAGCAGGCGTTCGAGCGCCAGGAACGCATAGCTTCCAAGCCAGGGGAACAGTGCCCAGGTGTCGCCGCCCAGGTTAATGAGCGGACGCTCGGTGACGCCTCCAGCACGCGCCACATGACGTGCCTGCAAAAGGCGTGCACGGGCATTGCCCATAAGGTATGGATAGGAGCTGGTTTCGCGCAGAATGCGGCGCATGCGTTCGAGCACATGGGTGTTGATGTCTCCGGGGCAATCGCCAAAATAGGCGGGAACACGGCCTTTGACCTGCGTGCAGTACACCAGGCGGCGCTTGTGGTCCACTTCTTCGACAATCCAACAATGACCGGCAATGGCGATGCGCTCGCCTGGCGGAGGCGGGTTGACAATGGTGCCGAGCTCGGAGGATTCGCAGCGTACCGTGTACTCCTCGTTTTCCTGGAACACAGCGTAGAACTTGAATGAGTTGGTAGTGCGCTCGCCCGTGATGCCCACGATGAGACCGCCGCGTTCCGTTTGCTCGATCTGATCGGTCTCCAGCAGGTAATGGAGCAGGCAGCGCAGATCGTCGGCGGTCACGCGATGGAAGTACGAGAGCGTGAGCACACGACCCGCAAGCTCTGCGGGCGTGAGTTCACCGCAGGAGGCAAGCGTGGCCATAACCTGGTGATAGAGCAGGCTATAGGGGAGGCGGTCGAGTTGCGGGGGCTCGACCCAGCGCTCTTCAAGGTAGAGCTGTACGAGCGCTATACCCTGTAGGAGCTTCCAGGGGATAGTTTCGGGCAACATCGAGCGCGGTTCGGGCTGCTCCTCGCGTATTACGAAGTGCATCTCGGGCGGAAGATCGCGCCGGCCGGTGCGACCCATGCGCTGAAGGAACGAGCTTACGGTAAAGGGCGCATCGATCTGGAAGGCACGCTCCAGGCGGCCGATGTCGATGCCCAGCTCAAGCGTGGCGGTGGTGACGGTGGTGAGCGCCAGTTCCTCGTCGCGCATGGCTTCTTCGGCGGATTGACGATATGAAGCCGAGAGGTTGCCGTGATGGATAAGGAATCGATCGGGTTCGTGCATGGCCTCGCAATACTGACGAAGAAGCGTGCACACGCTCTCGGCCTCCTCGCGTGAGTTCACAAAGACCAGGCACTTGCGCCCACGCGTATGCTCAAAGATGTATCCGATACCGGGGTCGGCATCTTGCGGGGCGGTATCGTTTGGCGCCAGGAGTTCTTGTTGAGCGGCGGGCGGGATGGAAACGCCTGCGGCGTTGTTTCCCATCGTATCCTGGGCGGTGTCTTGTACGTGTGGAGGTTCCTGTCCCGCGGTTTCCTTGCGGGCAGTCGAAGCGGCAAGTTCGTGCGGTTTAGCATCCGGTTCATATGCACACGCAAGAACATCTTCTACCGAGGGGGCGGCTGCGGGCAGCGTTTCGACCGATATGACCTCAGCGGGTTGAGGGTCTGCTGAGGCGGTAAGGCGTTCTGTGGCCTGCGGGCCTGTGATGTAAAAGTGGTCCATGGAGAGGCGCCAGGTGCGGCGTGGCTCGTCAAAGCGGGGGATGATGGTGCCTCGTCCGGTACCCGCAGCCAAGAAATCGCCCGTGCGCTCGGGGTCGCCCATCGTGGCGGAAAGGCCGATACGTCGCGGATTGACGCCTGCCATGCCGGAGAGGCGCTCGATGAGGCAAAGCGTCTGACCGCCGCGATCGCCGCGCAGCAGGGAGTGGACTTCGTCGATCACGATGAATCGCAGGTCGCCAAAGAGGCGCGAGATGGCGGAGTGCTTATGCAGCAACAATGCTTCGAGCGATTCGGGTGTGATCTGCAGGATGCCGGAGGGGTTTTGCAGCAGCTTGCGCTTATGCGAAGCGGCTACATCTCCGTGCCAGTGCCATACCGGGATATCGGCTTGGTCGCACAGGTCGTTTAGGCGATAGAACTGGTCGTTGATAAGAGCCTTGAGCGGGCCGATGTATAGGGCTCCCACACTTGCCGGCGGGTCTTCAGAAAACAGCGTCAAGATGGGGAAGAAGGCCGCTTCGGTTTTGCCCGAGGCGGTGCTTGCGGTGAGCAGCACGTTCTCGTTGGTGTTGAAGATGGCATCGGCCGCCGCCACCTGGATGGAGCGGAGGCTCTCCCATCCGTTTGCGTAGATAAAATCCTGCACAAAGGGCGCAAAGCGATCGAATGCATTCATGGTTAGGGCCTCCTTTCCGGTGGTGGGGCTTGCTTGCTACAGCGTGAACTCGGCAAAGGGTGCGGCGTCCACGTCCCCATTGCCGCTGTCGCCCGTGTTGCTTGATGCGACGGGGGTGCCGGTGCCCGCGATTGCCCCTTCGTCGCGCAGGAGGGCCGCGATGTCGACATCCGGGTTTTGATAGGCGATATCCAGCAGCTCAATGAAATCGCGGATCACCTCGCGCGGCGTAAGGTGCGTGTCGGCTCCCACACGGCCAAACTCGATTTGCAAGAAGGCGGCAAGGTCCTCGTCGGTAATCGTATCCTCGTAGCCAAAGTAGCCCGCATGGATCTGGCCGAGCTTCTCAATCAGCACCAACAGCTCCTCATAGGTGAGGGGGTGCAAGCGAATAATAGGGGCCAGCATGTCGCGCATGTCCTCGCGTGCAAAGCGCCCCTGCGTAAGACGGCTGCGAAGGGCCTCGTAGCTAAAGACGCCGCGACGGCGATCTTCGATGGAGGTAGGCGTGCCGCCCATGATGATGCCCAGGTGATGCGCCTTGCCCTGCAGGGTGTCGTTGTACATGGTGAGGATCTTCTCGTAGTTGTACTGGCGCGTGATGGCGTTGGGGATCTTGTAGAGGTTCACGAGCTCGTCAATCATGACGATGAGGCCCTTGTATCCGGCGCCAACGAGGAAGCGCGCGAGCAGCTTGACGTAGTCGTACCAGTCGTCGTCGGTGATGATGGTCGAGGTTCCCAAATCAACTTTGGCCTCGGTTTTGGTGCGATATTCGCCGCGCATCCAGCGGGTAATGCAGCTTTTCGCCTCGTCATCGCCTTCGAGGGTCGCGGCGCGATAGCGCATAAGCATGCGTGCAAAGTCGAACCCGTGGACCATTTCTTCAAGTTCATCCAGTTGGGCGCGCATGAGCGATTCGGCGTCGTCACCCGCGTCTTCACCGGCACGAATGTCGAGCGTCGAGGCAACCCAACGATCCAAGATGAGGTTGAGGGCGCCACCTTCGGGGCGCGTCTTGGTGGAGAGGTTGCGAATGAGCTCGCGGTAGGTGGCAAGCCCCTGCCCCTGGCCTCCCTGCAGGCGCCGCTCGGGGGAGAGGTCGGCATCGGCAACTACAAAGCCTTCACCCATGGCATGCGTGCGGATGGTCTGCAGCAAGAAGCTCTTGCCGGCGCCGTAGCGTCCAACCAGGAACCGGAAGCTTGCGCCGCCATCGGCAATGAGGGAAAGATCGGTTAAAAGCGCGCGGATCTCGGTCTCGCGACCTACGGTGATGTAAGGCAGGCCGATGCGCGGCACGACGCCGCCTTTGAGCGAGTTGAGAATCACGGCTGCCACGCGTTTAGGTACGCGCGGCACGGTATTGGACAAATCGGTCATGCGAGTATCTCCTCCACGTCCTCGCGGTAGTCTTCGATGATCTGCGGGCCGTCTGGTCCGTACTCGATTGCGGTATCTCCAAGCAGGTCGAACAAGGCTTCGTTGATGGTGTCGACCATCATATCTTCGCTTGTGGACACGGCGGATAGCGCGTGCGTGCGTGCGGCTGTGTCCGATGCGAGAAGGGCGGTCAGGTATTGGGTCTGGTTGGCATCGAGGGGGCGCGAGGTGTCGTTGCCTGATGCGGGGCCGGTGGCGGTGGGGGCGAGGCCTTTCGCAACGGCGCCGAAAGGTGTTGTTGCGGCAGCGCCGCCGAGCGGAGACGCGGCCTTTGTCGAGCAGGCGGCGATATCCTGCGCCGTTTCGGGCAGATGGGACTGCTGCGAAATGTCCGCCGCGGGGCTATCGTTGCACGCGGGCTTGTCCGCTTTATCTGCACCCGCCGTTGATTTGTTGAGCATTGCTTCGGCAGGCAACGCCTCGACAGGTGACGTGCTGTCTGTTGCGGTCCCATTCGCGCCGATACCCTCGTCACGCTCTTCGTCGATGAGCAGCGCCTCCCGTACTTCGGCGGCGGCGTTTCGAATCCGGCGCAGGCGAGAGAGGTCGATATTCACTTCGACGGGGCGATGCGCGAGTGCCCAGGCATGACGCTCGGATACCTCGCGTTCGATTATCTTCGCTATGTATTTGGGGACATCGCTCTCCTTGAGGGGGTGGGCGTAGTCCCAGGCTTCGCGCATGGTACAGTCGACCGCTCGCATAACCGAGCCGAGCTTGGGGTTGCGCGCTCGCCCGCCGCGATACTTTTGACAGCTCCAATAGCCTTTCTGGCAACGATAGCGATGAGCTTCGTCCAGTTCATAGTCGCAATCGGGATGCTTTTGGGGGTCGAAGAAAACCGCCGAGGCAAACATCGTGTAGGGGAGAGAGATGTTCTCGCCAAACAGGCTTTCGATAAGGGGAAGCTTGCGATGCTTGGTGTAGTGCTCCGCCAGGCGCAGGTAGACAGCGCATGCCACGTGACGCACGTCGTCGTAATGATCCTTGGCGAACTTCGAGCTGGCGATGCGATAGGTTGAGAGCGTATCGATGGCGCGGAAGAGAGGTTCTTCGACTTCGGGGTTCGGCGGCATGAGGATTGGGGCGCCGCCACGGGCGGACGTGTTTTGTTGGGGAGTCTGTTGTTCGGCTATGGCCTGTGCGCGTTTGAGCGCGATAAGCGCGTGGTCGAACTCGAGGGTACGGCTGTCTTCCAAAAGCGATGCTGGCAGGTTGTGATAGACAACATAGTCTGCCAACCAGACGCGGACGTAGCGGTCGAGCTCGGGGGCAAAGGCGCGGTAGGTCTCCCAAAAAGATTTGATGGCCCAAAAGCCGTCTTGCGCGTCGGCACAACCGATACCGCAGAGCAGCTCGTAGAGGTAGACAAAGGCAAAGGAGAGCGAGGTTTCCTCCACGTTGCCGGCACGTACCTGTGTGCGCCAGGTGAAGTAGCCGCGAAGCTGCCGGTCGCTCATGGCGTTGTACGTGGGCGAGTAAGCTTTGAAGGTTCCCTGGTAGGGACAATCGTCTTCGAAATCGGCCATGAGGGTTGCTTGAAGGTAGAAAAACTCATCCTCGCTGAGCCACCGTCCGCGCCCGCCGTCGGTGCCTTCTTGCCAGCGCGAAATGGCGCGCATCTCGCGGTAGCGGTCTGGCATATACGAGGACATCTGGCGCCCCGTGAAGATGATGGGTTCGTCGTTGTAGCGCGTCGAAGAGAAGTGTGAGCTTTTATGGATGCGCTCGTCGGCATGCAGTTTTGCAATAAGCGCATTGATATCTCTATCCATGTTTTCGAGTGTCACGGACGCCTCCTCTCTTCGTTTTGGCTAGCTAATCATCATAGCACAGAAGCAAACAGATGTTCGTTTCTGTGAGGAGTTCTGTGAGGAGATGAGCATGAAGCTGCAGACGGGCGGAAGCGACAGACCGTGGCGACGAGATGACAGACCGTGGCGACGTCACACGGCGCTTCGACGCCGGGCGCATCCAGCTGCAGGGCCCCTAAGTTCACGTGTGAGGAAGCGAATCCCCTTCGACGCCGGGCGCATCCAACTGCAGGGCCCCATTCGGGTCCCTGGCAGAGTTGTTGACTTTCTCGACGTCGCGTGGCGCGAATGTGTGGCGGTAATTCGTTCATTTCTGATTGAGTGGCGGTTAAACGTACATCTAGGGCTTATTTTCGGCAAAAAGATGCTTCAAAAACCGCCACTTGTTTGGAAATGCGCGAAAAGCCGCCACTCGATTTGAAGCGCTGCCGCGGAAATGCTCGAGAAACCGCCACTCAATGGGAGGCAACGCCGCATGGGCGCGCCGGAGCGCCCGATATGTACGAAAAGCCGCCACTTGTCTGCGGGTGTTGTCTTTGGCGTCACGCGGTCGATGCACACCGCTCGCCACGTTATCTTTGGAGCGCTATGCGGTGCCGTGGAGAGTGTGAAATCGCGGTGCGCAGCCTATGACGCATCACACGGTGCCGTGGAGGGTGCGAAATCACGGCGCCGTGGTGGCTTGCGAAATCACGACACACAGCTCATGGTGCCGGCCCATGAAAAAGGGCACGAGCCAATATGACCCGCACCCCTATTAAGACGAGATGCTCGACGGCGCTCCACTGTGGTCCGCGTCTCAAGTAAGATGAAACGCTCGGCGAGAGGCGCTCGCGCGCACCCGCCTTTATGCAGCCTCTTCGAACTGCGAGTTGTACAGCTCGGCATAGAAGCCGCCGCGAGCGAGGAGTTCCTCGTGGGTGCCTTCCTCCACGATATCGCCGTCGCGCAGGACGAGGATGACATCGGCATTGCGAATCGTGCTCAGACGATGCGCGATCACGAAGCTCGTGCGTCCTTCCATAAGGGTATCCATGGCGCGCTGGATGAGTTCCTCGGTACGGGTATCGACGTTTGAGGTTGCCTCGTCCAAAATCAGCGCGGGACGGTCGGCGAGCACCGCGCGGGCGATGGTCACCAGTTGACGCTGACCCTGGGAGAGGTTGGTGCCCTCCTCGTTGATCATGAAGTCGTAGCCGCCGGCGAGCGTATGGATAAAGTGGTCGCAGCGCGCTGCCCTGGCTGCCGCCTCGACCTCTTCGTCGGTGGCGTCGGGGCGTCCGTAGCGGATGTTCTCACGGATGGTGCCGTTGAACAGCCATGTGTCCTGCAACACCATGGCGAACTGCTCGCGCAGCGCCGCACGGTCCCAGTCGCGCACGTCGACGCCATCGACGCGCAGGCTGCCGCCGTCAACGTCGTAGAAGCGCTGAAGCAGCTTGATGAGCGTGGTCTTGCCCGCTCCCGTGGGGCCGACGATGGCCACGGTCTGGCCGGGAAGGGCATCACAGGTGAAGTCGTGAATGATGGTCTTATCGGGCGAGTAGCCAAACTTGACGTGCTCGAATTCCACATGGCCCTGGCGCTTCTCGGGAATCTGAGGGACTGCGGCCTGCTCCTCCTCGGGCGCTGCCAAAAACTCGAAGACGCGCTCGGTGGCGGCTGCCATGGATTGCATCGTGTTGCTCACGTTGGCGAGTTGCTGCACGGGCTGGGTGAAGTTGCGCACGTACTGGATGAAGCTCTGGATATCGCCCGGGGTGGCGTTGCCCGTGAGCGCGAGCTGCGCGCCCACCACAACTACGGCCACGTAACCCATATTGCCCACCAGGCTCATGAGCGGCATCATCAAGCCGGAGAGGAACTGCGAGCGCCAGCCCGAGATGAACAGACGGTTGTTTTTCTCGTCGAACTCGGCTACGGAAGCATCGGCGCGGTCGAACACCTGGATGACGTTTTGACCGGCGAAGTCTTCCTCGATAATGCCGTTGACAGCGCCAAGGACCTGCTGCTGCTCACGAAAGTATGGCTGCGAGAAGTGCATCATCACGCCCATGATTACGGTGGCGACCGGCAGCGTGACCACGACGACGCCGGTGAGCGGCAGACTGATGGATAGCATCATCACGAGCACGCCGATAATCTGCGTGATGGAGGTGATGAGCTGCGTCACGGACTGGTTGAGGCTTTGTCCCAGCGTGTCGACATCGTTTGTGATACGCGAGAGCACATCGCCCTTGCTGTGGCCGTTGAAGTAGCTCATAGGGATGACGGTGATCTTCTGGGCGATCTCCTTGCGCATGCGATAGCAGATCTTTTGCGTGACGCCTGTCATGAGCCAGCCCTGGACGAGGTTACATGCGGAGCTAGCGAGGTAGAGGCCCAGCAAGAGCAGCAGCGTCTTGCCGATCCAGTCGAAATCGACTGCACCGGTGCCTTGGACCTTGGCGACAAGGCCCTCAAAGAGCTTGGTGGTCACCTGGCCCAAAACCTTGGGGCCCACGATGTTGAAGATGACCGAGGCCATGGCGAACGCGGCGGCAAAGAAAACGGCCACTTTGTGGCGACCCACATAGCTCAAGAGCTTGAGCATGGTGCCCTTGAAATCCTTGGGCTTTTCGACCACGCGGCCGAGTCCGCGCCTGCCCATAGGGCTAGCCTGCCGTGCCTGGCGCTTGGGCGCCTCGGTTTTGCTCATCTCATCGGCCATTAGCGGACGCCTCCTTCTTGAGCGCTGCCATCCATGACGGCGGCGATTTCATCCTCATTGAGCCCGAGCTCTCGTGCGGAGAGCTGCGACTGAGCGATTTCAAGATAGGCGGGGCAGCGGCGCAAGAGCTCCTCGTGCGTACCTTGACCCACGACCGCACCCTCGTCGAGCACGATGATCTGGTCTGCATGCATGATCGTGGCGATGCGCTGGGCCACCACGACGAGCGCTGCGTCCTTCTGGGTGCGTGCGAGCTCTTCGCGCAGCATAGCGTCAGTCTTGTAATCGAGCGCGCTGAACGAGTCGTCGAAGACCACGACCTCGGGGCGCTTTGCCAAGGCGCGTGCGATGGAGAGGCGCTGGCGCTGGCCGCCGGAGACATTGGATCCGCCCTGGCTGATTTCTGAGGCAAAGCCGCCTTCACGTTCCTCGATGAAGTCGCTGGCCTGCGCGATGCGGGCCGCTTCGCGCATGTCCTCGTCCGTCACGGACTCGCCGGCGAACTTGAGGTTCGATTCGACGGTGCCGGAGAAGAGCATGCCCTGCTGGGGGATGTACCCCACGCGGCGACGAAGCTCGGAGAGCGGAAGATCGCGCACGTCGATGCCATCGAGCAGAATCTGGCCGCCGGTGACGTCGTACAGGCGTGGAATAAGCTGTACAAGCGTCGACTTGCCCGAGCCCGTGGAGCCTATGATGCCGAGCATCTGACCCGCGCGCACGGTGAAGCTGACGCCGCCGATAACGTCTTGTCGGGCATCGGGGTACTGGAAGCTCACGCCGTGGAATTCAAGCTGCCCGTGAACGCCGTCTGCCGCAGGAAGCTTAGGGGTTCGGGGCTCATTGATAGAGCTTTCGGTGGCGAGCACCTCATCTACACGTTCGATGGCGACCTCGGCGCGCGGCAGCATGACCGAGACCATGGTCAAGATCATGAACGCCATGACGATCTGCATGGTGTAGGAGATGAACGCCATCATGTCGCCCACCTGCATGACGCCTTCGCTCACGCCGTGGCTGCCTGCCCAAACGATAAGGACGGTGACGCAGTTCATGACAAACATCATGAGCGGCATCATGAAGCTCATGGCGCGGTTGGTGAACAGCTGCGTTGTCATGAGATCGCACGACGCCTCGTCAAAGCGCTCAAGTTCATGCTCTTGCCGGCCAAAGGCGCGGATGGGCATGATGCCGTCAAGGATCTCGCGGGCCACGAGGTTCACGCGGTCTACGTACTTTTGCATCTTCTTGAACTTGGGCATAGTGAGTCCCATGAGCACGCCCACGACGGCAGAGACCGCGATGACGGCCACGCCGATGGTCCACTCGAGGCCGGTGTGAGTGGCGAGCACGCGCATAACGGCCACGATGCCCATGATCGGCGCCATCATGACCATGCGGATAAAGAGCGTGGTTGCCATCTGGATCTGTTGGATATCGTTGGTGCAGCGCGTGATGAGCGATGCCTGGCTAAACTTGCCCACTTCGGCAGGCGAGAAATGCATGACCTTATTGAATGTCTTGCGGCGCAGGTCGCGCGCGATGGTGCAGGCGGTGTGCGAGGCGACGGCGCCCGTGAGGATAGTCGCCACAAGGCTTACGGCGCACAGGGAGAACATCTTGACGGACGTGCTTGCAAGATAGGAGCTCTGAATATCGCTCAGGGAGATACCCTGTGCCTCGTACTCTTGCTGCACATAGGTGATGGCGCGCTGCGTGACAATGGATCCGCCCATGGAGCCCATCTCGTCGGCCATCTTGTTGGCGCCCTCGACGAGCTTTGAGCGCTCAACAAGACCTCCCTCGACAGCGATACGCATGCTCTTCATGGTGATCTTGCCGCCGTCGGCATCGATCTGCTCTTGCATCTTTGCCGCCGCCTGTGCCTTTTGCTGCATGGCGGCAAGCTCCTCGGGGGTCATGGCTGCCATCTGCTCGGGCGTAGGCGCGGAGGCGTCGGCCTTTTCGCTCGATTCCTCACCGGTCATGTCGCTCATCGAGCTGGCGTCGATGCCCTGTTCGAGCGAGAGCGCAACGGTTTCGGGCAGGCTCATGATATTTGCGAGTGCACCTTCGTCGCTACGGTCCTCTTCGGAGCCGATGTAGGTACGGATGCCGCTGCTATCGGCTTTGCTATAGGCCGCCTCGACTCTCTTGGCGTCGCCTTTGGTCATGAAGAGTTCAAGGTCTGAAAGAGAATCGTCGCGAATGGTATCGGGCACCGGAGAGGTGATGCCGCCCTGCTGGATACCCACGTCGACGATCTCGCTCATGAAGCTGGGCAGCGCTAGGTCGGCGTTGCAGCTGATGACGATCAGCCCGATAGCGACGAAAAGCGCCAAGATGTGGTTCTTGAAGAGCTTGATGATGCGCATGCGCGGCCTCCTTTCTTATTTGTTGGTCGTTGGTGTATCGCAAAAGCCGTTTTCCGGCTTGGGGTCTTCGCTATAGAGGATCTCGCGCAGCCGCGCTCCCTGGTTCTTTTCGATGATTTCGTTCATGCGGTGAACGAGGCGCACGAGCTCATGGGCATCGTCGGACCCGAGCTCGGCAAGGAATTCGCCTGTCTTGCGCCTGGAGAGCCTGCGCTTTTCTTCCAGGGCGGCAACGCCGCGATCGGTAACGTTGACGATCACGCGTCGGCGGTCGGTTTTGTCGGGTTCACGGGTTATCCAGCCTTTTGTCTCGAGGCTCCGCAGGATATTCGCAACGCGAGGAGTGGAGATCCAGGCACGGTCGGCAATCTGGGAAGGGCTGAGCTTTCCGTCTGCAAGCATGAGCGCGCGCATGACTGCCATTTCACCCGAGACGGTGTTGCTCACGCGCGTCGACATGAATCGGCGCATCGAGCTGAATTCGTGAATAAGTTGCTGTGCGAGGTCTTCACATTCGTCTGTCACGCAAACTCCTTAACACTAGAAACAATTACGGGGGATAACAGTACCCCCGCCGCCGTTGGATAGACAGCTTGATGCAAAATCTTCAAATTACTGGGGAAGGCCGGTGGGGCCTCGTTGACTGTTTTGCCAGGCGCGCGTGGCTGGTGAAGATGCGCTTATCTTTCGCTATCGATGCCAAATTGCTTGGTGAAGGCGAAGAATCGGGAAAAGTCCCGGCTGCGCGCAAACGAGGCTGCGGGGGTCTGCATGCCCAATGGAGCGCATTGCCTTTTCGAGAGGCTCGCCCAGACGCGCGGCACACACGAGCAAGTCGATCGCCTGCGAGAGAGGGCGACGATAAGCGCCAAGGCGTGGGAGACGGTACAGGCGCTCGAAGGTCTCGGCGCCGCCAAGGAGTAACGCGCCTCCCCACTTGGCACCCATCTGCTCGATGCCATGCTGCAATGCGGCGAGTGCATGATGCTCGGTCTCCTGCGGGCTCGAATCGCTATGGGCGACAGCGTATATAAGGGGGCCGTTGGGGCAGGGGAGGCTCTTGACGATGCTTTCAATCGCTTTGCTGGGCACGCATGCGTGGGTGCTTTTGGCAGCAAGAGGGAAGACGAGCACGAGCGATGCCGGCTCCGCCTGCTGCGTCGTTTCCTGCCATGTTTTGAGCTCCGCCAACTCGACCTTTGGCGCCTGTGCCTTGGAGAGGCACGAGTAGGCGGCAACGGCGTCGGCAAAGTCGCGGGCGATGCGAACGGATATGCGCAGTTGCCTCGCTGCGACGGCAGGGTCGGCGCTGCCGTCGCAGGCGGATAGCACGATGATGCGGCGTTGGGTTTTATCTCTCATCTTGCCTTCCTTCCTGGGCTCTGGCGGTTCCGACTCCTCTTGGGTCGCGAATTGGTCCTTTTGCAGGAAAATGCCTACTGCACAAACTCGCCGGGGTGGACTATCCTGTAACGGCTCAAATGATACTCGGATTGGATCGCCATGCCGCGCTCTCTGAACACATCGCTCGTGAGGCTCAAATCCTCGGGCATTCGCCGCATCAACGCTCTTGCAGCCCAGCACCCAGGTTGCATCGCGCTTGCTCTTGGCGAGCCCGAGTTCGATACGCCGCAGGAAATTCGCGACGAGGTGACTCGCGCCCTCCAGCGTGGCGAGACCCATTATCCGCCCAACAACGGAACCCCGTTCTTGCGCAGGAGCATCAGCGAGTACATGTCTGCCCAGGGTTTTGATTACGCCCCGGACGATGTCATCGTGACCGATGGCGCCACCGAGGCGCTGCATGCAACCTTGCTCGCGATGCTCGAGCCCAACGACGAGGTCATCATCCCCACGCCCGCCTTTGGCCTGTACGAATCCATCGTGCGCGTGAACCATGCCTTTCCGGTCTTTCTGGACACGGCGCGTGCGGATTTCCAGATTGATGAGGATGCCCTGCGCGACCGCGTGACGCCGGCGACCAAGGCCATTGTCATTTGCTCGCCCAACAATCCCACCGGCTGCATCTTCAATGCGGCTTCGCTCGATGCCGTGGCGCGTGTCGCTGCCGAGACGGGCATCTACGTGATCTGCGACGATGTGTACAACCGCTTGGTATACACAGGCGGTTACGAGCGTTTTGCACTGCGCCATCCGGAACTGCGCGAGCAGACCGTGGTGGTCGATAGCTTCTCCAAGCCCTGGGCCATGACCGGTTGGCGTATCGGTTGGCTTGCCGCCGACCCCTCGCTTGCCGTGCAGATCGCGAAAGCGCATCAGTACATGGTGTCGTCTGCTGTCTCATTCGAGATGCTGGCGGCAGCAGCTGCGCTCTCGGTAGACCCCGCTCCCATGCTCGAGACGTATCGTGCTCGTCGCGCACGCGTCCTTGCGGCGCTCGAGAAGATGGGCCTTTCGGTGGTGGAGCCCGCCGGCGCCTTTTACGTCTTCCCTTCCATCAAGGGCACGGGCCTGACATCTGAGCAGTTTTGCGCTCGAGCCATCGAGGAAGCTGGCGTGGGCCTGGTCCCCGGTTCGTGCTTTGGCAGCGAGGGGTACGTGCGTCTTTCTTACTGCGTTTCCGACGAAGACCTTGACGAGGGCCTGCGCCGCCTGGATCGCTTTGTGGCAGGGCTGTAGCTAGTCGAGTGGGTCTAGCCCTGCCTGCCCGTGGTCGGGCACTGCGGTTTGGCTAGATTCCGCACGCAAAGAAACGTCCAGTGGACGTTTCGTCTTGCGCAGGACTTGACCGAAGCCAAACCGCAGCGGCCGGGCGCGGGCGGGCAGGGCGTCCTGGTGGAGATGCGCTTCGCTCTTGTCCTCTTTGTGCGCAACTCGTGTACATGGTTGACTCTTTTGGAGCACCTCGCCATACTAACGAAGGTTCACGCACGAATCCGCTGCCAGAGACAGCCGGTGCCGCGACGCGCATGCGTCAAGGCTTAATGGGAGATCCCGCCAGCCGAGGTGGTCGAGTAGATATGTCTTCTCGCCCCCGTCGCTCTTATGCAGCGCGGGGGCTTTTCTTTTTCTGACATGCCCCCGTCACGTCTTATTTGGCGGGTCCGTGCCCGGAAAAAGAAACAAGGAGGTGTATTTCATGCCACAGCAGTACAAGATCGACAAGGTTGCCGAGATCGAGTCTTGCATCGAGCAGAACGCTGGTCTGTTTGTCGTTTCCTACAACGGCCTGACCGTTATGCAGGCTCAGGAGCTCCGTCACGCGCTTCGCGAGTGCGGCGCCCAGATGAAGGTCTACAAGAACAACCTTGCCAGGATCGCTCTCAAGAACCAGGAGCAGCCCGAGATCGACGAGCTTCTCGCCGGCCCCAACGCTTATGTGTTCTACGAGACCGAGCCCGTGGAGGCCGCTAAGGCCCTCAAGACGTTCGCCGAGAAGTCCAAGGGCGTCCTTGAGATCAAGGGCGGTATCTCCGACGGTAAGGCCGTCACTGCCGATGAGGTCAAGGCTATCGCCGAGCTTCCCACCAAAGATCAGCTCCTCGGTCAGCTCGCCGGTCTTATCAGCGGTTTCGCTCGCGACATCGCTGTCTGCGTCAACGGCGTTTCCTCTGGTCTCGCTCGTTCGATCCAGCAGGTCTCCGAGCAGAAGGCAGCCTAGTTGCTGTTTTCACCCGCGGCGGCAACGCCGCACCCCTGGCGCATTCGCGCCGTGTTTTAACTGATCTCCGTGCACCCGCACGGAAACCGAAAGGACTTAGAAATGGCTAAGCTTACCACCGATGAGATCATCGATGCTCTTAAGGAAATGACCCTTCTCGAGGCTTCCGAGCTCGTCAAGGCTATCGAGGACACCTTCGGCGTTTCCGCCGCTGCTCCTGCCGCTGTTGTCGCCGCTCCTGCTGCTGGCGCTGCTGAGGCCGAGGAGAAGACCGAGTTTGACGTCGTGCTCGAGGGCTTCGGCGACAACAAGATCCAGGTCATCAAGGCCGTCCGTGAGCTCACCAACCTTGGCCTGAAGGAGGCCAAGGAGGTCGTCGAGGGCGCTCCCAAGGCTGTTCTCGAGGGTGCCAAGAAGGAGGACGCCGAGGCTGCCAAGGAGAAGCTCGAGGCTGCTGGCGCTGCTGTCACCCTCAAGTAACTTCTGCTCCCACCGAGCATGTAGTTTCGTCGCCACTGTGTGACATCCGGCGGGGTTCGCATTATGCGGGCCCCGCTTTTTTATTGGGCAGAACACCTTTATAGGTCGAAGCTTTCGCGTACTTTGTTTGTTCTGCAGACGATGGGGGAGCATGTAAAGGTTCGCGGTGGGCTGTGCCTGCGGTTTGATTTCTCGCACTTAGAGTGGATTCCCTGCGGTTTTCACTTGCTTTCGCTGCGCGTGCACGCGCGATGCGCTAACCTTTTGCAGATGTTCGCGCGCCTGTATGGCGCTACTGCGAAAGGATTCCGTCTATTCATGAAGGCCATCATCCCCGCTGCGGGCCTCGGCACCCGCTTCTTGCCCGGCACGAAGTGTACTCCCAAGGAGATGCTGCCGGTCCTCGATAAGCCCGTCATCCAGTACGTCGTCGAAGAGGCGCTTGACCCCGAGGAAGTCGACGGTGTCATCATCGTCACCTCTCCGGGAAAGCCGGAGCTGCTGAGCTACTTCCAGCCCGATCGCTCCCTCGAGAACCTCCTGCGCGAGCGCGGAAAAGCCGAGTATGCCGATGCCGTTGCCAACGCTGGCAACATGCCGGTCGACTTCCGCTATCAGTATGAGCCCAAGGGCCTGGGCCATGCCATCCGCTCTGCTGCCGACGCTGTTGCGGGCGAGAATTTCCTTGTTTTGCTGGGCGACTACGTGGTGCCCAATCGCGACATCTGCAACAAGATGCTCTCGGTCTCTGCCGAGCACGGTGGCGCTTCCGTTATTGCTGTTGCTGCCTGCGCCCCTGATGAGGTTTCGCGCTATGGCGTGATCGCGGGCGACCGCGTGGGCTCGCTTGAGGGCTGCGAAGACGTGGCCGACGCCGAGCCGGGTGCTGTTTGGCGCATCGGCGGATTGGTGGAGAAGCCTGCTCCCGAGGCGGCTCCCTCCAACCTCTATATTGTGGGCCGCTATCTGCTGAGCCCACTCGTTATGGATCTTTTGGCCGATCAGCAGGCCGGCAAGGGCGGCGAGATTCAGCTCACCGACGCCATGGCGCGCAGCCTTGACCGTGAGGCCATGTACGCCGTTGTGATCGATCCGCTTTCGGGCTACGACACCGGCACGCCTTCTGGCTGGATGGCGACAAATGCTCTTATGGCGGCAACCGACCCTCGCTTTGCCGGTGCTTTCTGGGACGCTATCGACGAGCGTGGAGGACTGACGCGCTAGATGCGCGACGTTGCGCGCTCCAATACATAGATCCGATATGCGAACGGGATCGCCTTGGCGGTCCCGTTTTTCGTTCGCCGAAAAAGCCTTGCCATGCGAAGCCAAAAAAGCGTTCACTAGAAACCCATGAACATATGTTCGATGCACTATAGTTTACCTGCATATTTAAGAGATAACTTTTTTGCTACTCTAAAGAGCCCCTTGAGTCAAGACTTTTCTTGCTCAACGGGAGTCTCCTGGTAAACTAATAGGTTGCGATAACTGGCACGATGCTGTGCCGATCAACCGCGTTCCCGCGAAGGAGGAAACACCTGGTGCAGAACACTACCCAAGCCGTTACGGCAACAGAGCGCACCCGCGTCAACTTCGGGAAGATTCCCGAGGCCATGGAACTGCCCAACCTCATTTCCGTTCAGAAGCAGTCCTTCCAGCGTTTTATGGATGAGGGCCTGCGCGAGGCCTTCAAGGAGTCGAGCCCTATCCAGAGCTCCAATCACGTCCTTGAGGTCACGTTTGGCGAGCATCAGTTTGGCGACCCCGCCCACACCGTGGAGGAGTGCCGCGAGAAGGATATGACCTATCAGGCGCCGCTTTTGACCGACGTCCGTCTTACCAACAAGGAGACCGGCGAGATCAAAGAGCAGCTCGTCTTCATGGGCGATTTCCCTATGATGACCGACCAGGGCACCTTCATCATCAACGGCACCGAGCGTATCGTCGTCTCTCAGCTGGTCCGCTCCCCGGGCGTGTACTACAGCTCCGAGATGGATGGCGGCAAGCAGGTCTACAAGGCGCAGATCATCCCTGCCCGCGGCGCCTGGCTCGAGTTCGAGGTCGACAAGCGCGACCAGCTCGTGGTTTCCATCGACCGTAAGCGCAAGCAGTCTGCCACCATGTTCCTGCGCGCCTTGGGTATCGCTGTGACCAACGACGATATCTACGAGCTGCTGGGTGACTCCGACGTCATCAAGCGCACCATCGAGCGCGATACCGCCCTCACCCGCGAGGACGCCCTCATCGAGATCTACCGTCGCCTGCGTCCGGGCGAGCCTCCCACCGTGGATGCTTCCCGCAGCCTGCTCGAGGGCCTGCTGTTCAACCCGCAGCGCTACGACCTTGCTCGTGTTGGCCGCTATAAGGTCGACAAGAAGCTCGGTCTGGACACCACCGAGGATGTCACCGTCCTTACCGACGAGGACATCGTTGCCACCCTTCGCTACCTGCTGTCCCTTGCCGCAGGCGAGCACGGCTTCAAGACCGACGACATCGACCACTTTGGCAACCGCCGCATCCGTACCGTGGGCGAGCTCGTCGCCAACCAGTTCCGTATCGGCATGAGCCGTATGGAGCGTGTCGTGCGCGAGCGCATGAGCTCTCAGGATATCGACGAGATCACCCCGCAGTCGCTCATCAACATCCGCCCGATCGTGGCCGCTATCAAGGAGTTCTTCGGCTCCTCGCAGCTGTCCCAGTTCATGGACCAGGCAAACCCGCTGACGGGTCTGACCCACAAGCGTCGTCTGTCCGCACTCGGCCCTGGTGGCCTTGCCGGTCACAAGTCCGGTTCCAGCCGCCGCACCAACGTGCCTACCGCTGTCCGCGACGTTCACAATTCGCACTACTCCCGTATGTGCCCCATCGAGACCCCCGAAGGCCCCAACATCGGCCTGATCGGCTCGCTGGCGCTCTATGCTCGCGTGAACGAGTACGGCTTCATCGAGGCTCCGTACCGCCAGGTGCACAACGGCCAGGTTACCGACATCATCGACTGGATGACCGCCGATGAGGAAGAGAACCACATCATCGCGCCCGCTAACACCCCGATCGACCCCGTCACCAACGAGTTCGTGACCACCGACGCCGAGGGCAACCTCGTGCGCCCGCACACGATCATCGCCCGTACGCGCGACTTCGACGGTTCCTTCGGCGCCCCGGCAGACGTTCCCACCGATGACGTGGACTACATGGATGTCTCGCCGCGCCAGATGATCTCGGTCGCAGCTACCCTCATTCCGTTCCTTGAGCACGACGACGCCAAGCGTACCCTCATGGGCGCGAACATGCAGCGTCAGGCTGTGCCCCTGCTGCACCCCGTCGCTCCGTACGTAGGCACGGGCATGGAGCACCGTGCCGCCGTGGACTCCGGCGAGGTCACGCTGGCCAAGCACGCCGGTGAGGTCATGTTTGCCGACGCCTCCAAGATCATCATCAAGTCCGATGCCGGCATGGATGAGTACCACCTGCCCAAGTATCAGCGCTCCAACCAGTCCACCTGCATCAACCACCGCCCGCTCGTGCGCGTGGGCGATACGGTTGTGGAGAAGCAGCCCATCGCCGATGGTCCTTCCACCGATCACGCCGAGCTCGCCCTCGGCCAGAACCTCACCGTGGCTTACATGCCGTGGGAAGGCTTCAACTACGAGGACGGTATCGTCGTTTCCGAGCGCCTGGTCTCCGAGGACCTGCTGACCTCCATCAACATCTCCCGCCACGAGATCGACGCCCGCGACACCAAGCTCGGTCCCGAGGAGATCACCCGAGAGATCCCGAACCTCTCCGAGGACATGCTTGCGAACCTCGATGAGGACGGCATCATTCGCATCGGCGCCGAGGTGGGCCCTGGCGACATCCTGGTTGGCAAGGTCACGCCCAAGGGCGAAAGCGCCCTTACCGCCGAGGAGCGCCTGCTGCGCGCCATCTTCGGTGCTAAGGCCCATGACGTCCGCGACACTTCCCTCAAGATGCCTCATGGCTCCTACGGTCGCGTCATCGACGTCGTTCGCTTCTCGCGCGAGAACGGCGACGACCTGGCCCCCGGCGTGAACGAGCAGGTGCGCGTCTACGTCGCTCAGCGCCGTAAGATCCAGCAGGGCGACAAGATCGCCGGTCGCCACGGCAACAAGGGCGTTATCTGCGAGGTCCTGCCCGTGGAGGACATGCCCTACATGGCCGACGGTACCCCCATCGACGTTATCCTCAACCCGCTGGGCGTCCCCTCCCGTATGAACGTGGGCCAGCTGCTCGAGTGCCACCTTGGCTGGGCTGCCGCCTGCGGCTGGGATCCCAATTCCGACGATTCCGACGAGTACATCCCCGGCCCGTTCTTCACCGCGACGCCCGTCTTTGACGGCGCCCAGGAGGACGAGATCGCCGAGGTCATCCGCCGTGCCAACAAGAACATGGTCAATCTTGCCCGCGAGCGCTACGGCGAGCACATGCGCACCGAGTTCGTGACGCAGCTCGACGAGCGCGGCAAGACCAAGCTCTACGACGGCCGTTCGGGCGAGGAGTTCCGCGAGCCCATCACCGTGGGTACGTCCTACATGCTCAAGCTCGGCCACATGGTCGACGACAAGATCCATGCTCGTTCCACGGGCCCGTACAGTCTCGTCACCCAGCAGCCGCTCGGCGGTAAGGCCCAGTTCGGCGGCCAGCGCTTCGGCGAGATGGAGGTCTGGGCGCTCTACGCGTACGGCGCCTCCAACGTCCTGCAGGAGATCCTCACCGTCAAGTCCGACGATACCGTGGGTCGTGTCAAGACCTACGAGTCCATCGTCAAGGGTGAGAATGTTCCCGTGGCGGGCATCCCCGAGTCCTTCAAGGTTCTCGTCAAGGAGATTCGCTCCCTGGCCCTCGACATCGAGCCCCTGCGCGACGAGGAGCCCAAGCCTGCGGCTGCTCCCGTTGCCGAGGACGATATCGACCTTGCAAACGATGACGCCGACACCTCTCTGGATGCGCTCGACGCTCAGATCGATGAGCTCGCCGCACCTGCGACTGATAAGGAGTAGTTGACTGTGGCAGATTTCGAAGCTACTGATTTTGATGCGGTAAAGATCTCGCTTGCCTCCGCCGACCAGATTCGTTCCTGGTCTCACGGTGAGGTCAAGAAGCCCGAGACTATCAACTACCGTACCCTCAAGCCCGAGAAGGACGGCCTGTTCTGCGAGAAGATCTTCGGTCCCGCCAAGGACTGGGAGTGCTCCTGCGGCAAGTACAAGGGCATCCGCTTTAAGGGCATCGTCTGCGAGCGCTGCGGCGTCGAGGTCACCTCGGCCAAGGTGCGTCGCGACCGCATGGGCCACATCGAGCTCGCCGCTCCCGTGTCCCACATCTGGTACTTCAAGAGCCCCACGAGCTTCCCGATGAGCCGTATGCTCGACATCAAGTCCAAGGACCTCGAGAAGGTTCTGTACTTTGCCAGCTACATCATCACCGAGGTCGACTACGAGGCTCGCGAGGCCGACGCCGACGACCTGCGCGAGGAGCTCGCCGCCGATCTGGAAGAGATCGATGCCGAGTGCGCTCGCCAGATCGAGTCTCTCAAGGAGCAGGGCAACCCCGAGAACTTCGACGAGTTCTCCGACGAGGAGCCCCTCTCCGCCGACGAGATCGCCGCCGGCATCGTTGACATCGAGGAGGAGTGCAAGGACGAGAAGCAGCTGCGCTCCGACGCCTTCCAGGCTTTCATGCAGCTCTCCGAGCGCGACCTCATCTCCGATGAGCCGCTGTTCCGCGAGATGAAGCGCTACTACTCCATGTACTTCAAGGGCGATATGGGCGCCGAGGCCATCCGTGACCTCCTCGCCGCTATCGACCTGCCCAGCGAGGCCGAGAAGCTGAAGGCCATCATCGCCGATACCGATGGCCAGAAGCAGAAGCGTGAGAAGGCCGTCAAGCGCCTCGAGGTTGTGGACGCCTTCCTTAAGGGCCACAACGACCCCGCCAACATGATCCTTGACGTCATCCCCGTCATTCCGCCCGATCTGCGCCCGATGGTCCAGCTCGACGGCGGCCGCTTTGCCGCTTCCGACCTCAACGACCTGTATCGTCGCGTGATCAACCGCAACAACCGTCTGAAGCGCCTGCTCGACCTCGATGCTCCTGCGATCATCGTGAACAACGAGAAGCGCATGCTCCAGGAGGCCGTCGACGCACTGTTCGATAACGGCCGTCGTGGTCGCCCGGTCTCCGGCCGTGGTGGACGCCCGCTCAAGTCGCTCGCCGAGGCCCTCAAGGGCAAGCAGGGCCGCTTCCGTCAGAACCTGCTGGGCAAGCGTGTTGACTACTCCGGCCGTTCGGTTATCGTTACCGACCCGAAGCTCCTGCTGCATCAGTGCGGCCTGCCCAAGACCATGGCGCTCGAGCTCTTCAAGCCGTTTGTCATGAAGCGTCTGGTGGAGCTTGGCAAGGTCGAGAACATCAAGGGCGCCAAGCGTGCCATCGAGCGCGGTGCCACCTTTGTGTGGGACATCCTCGAAGAGGTTATCGACGGCCGCCTGGTTCTGCTCAACCGTGCACCGACTCTACACCGTCTGTCCATTCAGGCATTCGAGCCCGTCCTCGTTGAGGGCAAGGCAATCCACCTGCATCCGCTGGTCTGCTCGCCGTTCAACGCCGACTTCGACGGCGACCAGATGTCCGTGCACGTGCCGCTGTCGCTTCAGGCTCAGGCCGAGGCCCGCGTGCTCATGCTCTCTGCCAACAACCTGCGCTCGCCGGCATCTGGCAAGCCGGTCAACATCCCGTCGCAGGACATGATCATCGGTGTGTACTACCTTACGCTCGCTCGCGACGGCATGCCCGGCGAGGGCCACATCTTCGCTGACTTCGAGGACGCTCTTGCGGCATATGACGCCCGCACCGAGGTTGACCTTCAGGCCAAGATCCAGGTGCGCGTGTCTTCCAAGGACGCCAACGTCGTTACCGAGGACGGTCAGCGCATCTTCCGCGTCAAGAATGGCAAGAACGATGTTGTCGATTACGACGTAACCGGTTCCAAGACGGCTCGCTTCGAGACGTCCATCGGCCGCATCATCTTCAACCGTCAGTGCTTGCCCAGCGACTACGAGTACATGAACTACAAGATGGTCAAGGGCGATGTCGCCAAGCTCGTTGCCAACTGCTGCGACCGTTATCCGCAGGCTCAGGTGGCACCGATCCTCGACGCCATCAAGTTTGCTGGCTTCCACTTCGCTACTCGCGCAGGTCTTACCATCTCTTTGTGGGACGCCCTCATTCCTGAGGAGAAGCCCCAGATCCTGGCCGAGGCCCAGTCGCGCGTCGACCAGATCAACGAGTACTTTGAGGAAGGCTTCATCAACGAGCAGGAGCGCCACACCGAGGTCGTCAACGAGTGGACTACCGCTACCGACGACGTCGCTGCCAAGATGCTTGGCCTCTTTGACGAAGAGAACCCGATCTACATGATGGCCGACTCCGGCGCTCGTGGTTCTAAGACCCAGCTGCGTCAGCTCGGCGGTATGCGTGGCCTTATGGCCGACATGTCCGGCGAGACCATCGACCTTCCCATTAAGGCCAACTTCCGCGAGGGCCTGCTTCCGCTCGAGTACTTCATTTCCACTTACGGCGCCCGTAAGGGCCTGGTCGACACCGCGTCGCACACTTCCGACTCGGGTTACCTCACCCGCCGTCTGGTCGACGTTGCGCAGGACGTTATCGTTCGCGAGGAGGACTGCGGTACCGTCGAGGGCGTGAGCTACAACCTCATCATCCCTGGCACCGACGACATCAACGCCGACCTCGTTGGCCGTTGCTACATCGAGGACGTCGTGGCTCCCGATGGCACCGTTCTCTTTGAGAAGGACGCCTACATCGAGAGCGTCGCCGATCTTCAGAAGATGATCGACGCCGGCCTTAAGAAGGTTAAGCTGCGCGCGCTGCTTACCTGCCGTTCCAAGTACGGCGTGTGCCAGAAGTGCTACGGCTGGGATCTTTCCACTCGCCGTCCGGTTGCCATCGGCACCGCGGTGGGCATTATCGCTGCCCAGTCCATCGGCGAGCCCGGTACGCAGCTGACGATGCGTACCATTCACTCCGGCGGCGTCGCCGGCGTCGACGACATTACGCAGGGTCTGCCGACCGTTGGCCGTATGTTCGACGTCGTTGGTAACGTCAACGAGAAGATTCTGGGCCGCGAGGCCGACCTCGCCCCGGTCTCTGGCTTTATGGCTATTAAGCCCGAGAAGTCCGAGTACGTGATCACCATCGCCGATAGCGACGATCATAGCCGTATCCTCGATGAGCGCCGCGTGCCCGCATCCGTTCGCTTCATGCCCGGTATCGAGGATGGCTGCACCGTCCGCGCCGGTGACCAGATCACCAAGGGATTCGTGAACTTCCGCAACCTGCGTAAGCTCACCGATATCGAGACGACGATGCACACCTTCGTCGAGAACGTCAAGGATGTCTACACTTCGCAGGGCGTCGACCTGAACGACAAGCACATCGAGGTCATCGCACGTCAGATGCTGCGCCGCGTTCAGATCACCAACCCGGGTGACTCTAAGTACCTGCTTGGTCAGTACGTGGACCGCTACGAGTTTGCCGACGAGGTCGAGCGCGTTGCCCGCATCGGTGGCGCAGCACCCGCTGCCGAGCCCGCGATCCTCGGTACGCTGAAGGTCGCCTCGAGCATCGACTCCTGGCTTTCCAGCGCATCGTTTATCCGTACCGCCGGCGTCCTTACCGAGGCCGCTATCGAGGGCAAGGTCGACCACCTGCTCGATCTGAAGTCCAACGTCATCGTTGGTAAGAAGATCCCCGCAGGCACCGGCCTCAAGCCCTACGACAAGGCTGCGCTTACGTATCGTACCGCCGACGGCTATGTGAACATCGACGGTCCGGCGTCGCCGATGGCAAAGGTCCTGCCCGAGTGGGCTCCCAGCGAGCTCAAGAACCTGGACGAGCAGCTCCCGCAGCAGCTCGATTGGACCGGCTACGACGATCTCAACGGTGGCGACGGCTTACTGACCCGCAACGGTCGCACCATTTCGGCCGAGGATGCTCGCCTGTATCTCTTTGACGACCTGGGCGTGTCCCAGCGCTGGACCAACAAGTTCAGCGAGGTTGGCATCGAGACCGTGGGCGACCTCATGGGGAAGTCTGAGGAAGACCTGCTTCGCATCGACGGTATCGGTGCCAAGGCGATCGAGGAGCTGCGTGACGGCCTTGAGGCTCATAACCTGCTCTACATCCTCGACAGCACCAACGACGACGTGGCCGACGAAGAGGACCTTTCGCAGCTGCTGCAGATGGTCTTCAGCCCCGACGGACCCGACGACATCCTGCTGGGCACCAGTGCTCCGCGCCATCACCTCGACTCCGATGAGGAGATGCTTGGCGCACCTGCTGCCGAGAAGAAGGAGTCCGGCTCGGGCGTCATCAACGAGGACATGGCCTCGCTTGATGAGCTGCTCAACCAGCTGGTCGAAGGCGGCGACGAGGACGAGTCCGAGGACGACGAGTAGTCGCTAGCCTAGGAAACCTCGCATGACAAAGGGTCGCTCCCCGAGAGGGGAGCGACCCTTTTGCTGTTTGAAGGAGGAGCCGAATGGTGCTGCGCCACAAACTTGTGGAGGCTTTGCGGAAAAGTGGGAATTTCAGGATACGCCCGGCGGCGTGGTGTGTTGACAGCGCAGGTTCAGGCTCGTATTCTCATGAACTGCGTGTTTCGTAGGGGGATGCTGACCCCTCGATTCAAGCCGTTGCACAAGTATAAAGCTGGAATCATTACGAGAAGGAGTACGCTTTGCCTACTATTAACCAGCTGGTTCGCCAGGGCCGTCGTTCCGTGCCCAAGAAGTCCAAGAACGCCGCTCTGCAGCACAACCCCCAGAAGCGTGGCGTTTGCACCCGCGTGTTCACCACGTCTCCCAAGAAGCCGAACTCGGCTCTTCGTAAGGTCGCCCGTGTGCGCCTTGTCAACGGCATCGAAGTCACCGCTTACATCCCCGGCGAGGGACACAACCTTCAGGAGCACTCCATCGTCGCTATCCGCGGCGGCCGTGTTCGTGACCTCCCTGGTGTTCGCTATCACGTCATCCGTGGCGCATATGACGCTGCTTCCGTGCAGAACCGTATGCAGTCCCGCTCCAAGTACGGCGCCAAGCGTCCTAAGAAATAAGTACTTATTTGATCTGATAGTTTGATCGGCGCTGGTATGCCAGCCGTCGGTTGACAATAGCAAGGAGATTTCACATGCCGCGTCGTGCAGCAGCAAACCGCCGCGAGGTCCAGCCGGATTCCGTCTACAACAATCGCCTCGTGACGCAGCTCATCAACAAGGTTCTGCTTGATGGCAAGAAGGCCACCGCAGAGCGCATCGTTTACACCGCTTTCGAAATGGTCGCAGAGAAGAGCGAGGACGGCGACGCCCTGGCTACGTTCAAGAAGGCCATGGACAACATCCGCCCGACCCTCGAGGTCAAGCCCAAGCGCGTCGGTGGCGCTACCTATCAGGTGCCTATGGAGGTTAACTCCCGTCGTTCCACGGCTCTCGCTATCCGCTGGATGGTCAACTTCAGCCGTGCCCGCAAGGAGAAGACCATGGCCGAGCGTCTCGCTAACGAGATCCTCGACGCCTCCAACGGCGTTGGCGCTTCCGTCAAGAAGCGTGAGGACGTCTTCAAGATGGCCGAGGCCAACCGCG
>JAFEHB010000428.1_pt1 | contig 31539 bp, 20 predicted proteins | sample 9267121 | NCBI WGS metagenome assembly JAFEHB01 (sample SAMN17103336, study PRJNA684904) | human gut metagenome | isolation source: diarrhea sample from child under the age of five | host: Homo sapiens | place: South Africa: Mafikeng, Mafikeng Provincial Hospital | collected 2019-09 | reverse complement strand
CGTAAGGATAGTATTGATAGAAGAGATGGTAATGCCCTTTGTAATATATAAACCCATTGGGGTCATTTATCCACCCAATGGGTGCGGAAAAATGATAGTTTTGTCGATACTGAGGGTTAACTTTTCCTCGCATCATTTCAATAAATCGATTTGCTTTATCCAAAATCGCCGTTTCTTCTACTAACACTTATTGTGCTCCCTTCAAAAAATTATCATAGCCAGTTTGCTTTATTTGAATCCATTCTTCCAAACCTACACGTTCCAATTCAGCAAGGTATTCTTCCCATTCTTCATCGATTTTACCGCCGGTGATCCACTCTGCTCTTTTGCGATAGATGTAATCCCACATATCTGTTTCAATTTTTGCTAATCGATCTGTTTCTTCTTTTTCTAAAAAGACACGTGGATAGATATTGTCTTCTGTAATATATGGCAAATACGTGTCATGCATCAAATCTAAACGCCACTTCGCATCATCTGGCATAGTAGTGACTGTGCCGTAATAAGAATCAAGAACTGCTAATGGTCCTCCAGCTTCGGTTTTTTGTCTTAGTTCCCCCGGTGCTGTCCCCTCTAACGGCAAATGTTTTAACTTACCATCCTTTAATTCAAAAATATTGGCCTGTGCTTCATCACCGTAGGTTCCCCAGTTATTTTGGACAGACTGTAACGGTTCATACATTTTATCTATCCACCTAGCTGTAAGTTCCAAGTTTTTATTCGCACTAGTAATCACGAAACGATCTCTTGAGAAACCCATGCCATTCGTACGAGTAACGTGTTTCGTTCCATCTGGTCCCGCCAAGACTGGCAAGACATCATAACTATCATTTGCACCCGTGATATTTGCTTTATCCCAAGTAAAGTACACGCCATACTTATGTTCTTTCCCTTTGGCAACATACGTATTCCAATCTTGTTCGAAAGCCTCTTTATCAATAAGACCTTTATTATTCATTTCATTGAAATATTTGATGGCTTCTTTATACCCTTCTTTGTTAGCAGTAAATTGTACCTGGCCATCGTTATCAACGACTAAGTGGTCATCATTGTCACCTAGACCGAATGCCCCCATTAAAAATTTTAAGTCTTCGTTTCCTCCATTGTTAATAAAGCTAAAAGGAATTTCATCTGCTTCACCATTACCATTTGGATCTTGCATCTTGAAAGCCTCCAACACAGTCATCAACTGATCAGTGGTTTGCGGCATTTCAAGACCCAAATTATCCAACCACTCCTTGTTGATCCAAGCCATCCCATTCACTGTATGGATCGACTCTTTTCCTTCGCCTAATTCTTCAATCCAAGGCATAGAGTAAATGTGACCATCAGGCGCAGTAGACATTTGTCGGTATTCAGGATTTTCATCAAAAATTTTCTTCAGATTTGGCATATAATCTTCGATCAAATCTTCAATCGGTACAATAACGCCACTTTCCGCCCAGTTTAATAAATCATAGTCACCTGCAGCGGCGTTGAAGATGGCATCTGGTAAATCCCCACTAGCGATATCCAAATTTCTTTTTTCGGCAAAATCACTACTGTAGTTTGTCCAATCAATATGGAGATTGGTCTCTTCTTCTAATCGTTGGAAAATCAATTTGTCATTAGGATCATTGGGAGCCAAAGGGGCACTTTGAGACATCATTTTTAAAGATACTTTTTCTTTCAATGGAAAAGAGACATTTTCTAGTTCATAATCAGGGCTTGATTTACTCTTTTCTTTTGAGCCTCCACAAGCCCCCAAAATTAGTACGGAAGTAAAAACGATTGGCAGCATCCATTTTGCTTTCATCTTAAAATCTCCTTTATAATTTTTATTCATACAAATAGTGAACAATACTTACCCTTTAACAGAACCAACTAAAACACCTTTATCAAAATATTTTTGGAAGAAAGGATACATTATGATTAATGGCAGACTAGAAATGACGATCGTTGCGTATTTGATCAACTCAGCAATTTGTTTCATTTCTGCCATGGCAGTATTGGCTCCCACCATGTCTTGTGAAGGTTGGTTTTGGATCAAAATATTTCTTAATACGAGTTGCAACGGCTGTAAGTCGGGATCTTTGATGTAAATCATGGCATCAAAATATGAGTTCCATTGCCCAACAAAGGCATATAAAAACAATACGAACATAATTGGTTTAGCTAATGGAAGCATGACTTTGAACAGTATTTGCAAGTCATTGGCGCCATCGATAGTAGCAGCTTCAGAAAGTTCTTTTGGCAAAGCACTAAAATAGGTGCGGGCTAAGATAATATTCCACACATTTATAGCACCTGGTACGATAATCGCCCATACACTATCTAACATGCCCAAGTTCTTTACCAATAAATAGGTAGGTATCAAGCCGCCACCCACGAACATTGTAATGACAAAAAAAGTCATAATAATCTTTTTCCCCGCCAAGTTAGGTCGAGACAAAGGATACGCAGTGATCATCGTAATAAATACAGTCAATAAGCTGAAGCTAAAAGAGTAAAACAACGAATTTACAAAACCGCGTAAAATGGAATCATCTGCAAATACCCGTTGATATCCTTGTATTGTCCAATCTTTCGGATTGAAGCTTATACCTTTATTGATCAAAGTAGCTGGGTCCATAAAAGAAGCTACCAGTACATAAATCAGCGGAACAATGGTGATGACGACTAAAAAAGTTACAATCACTCGATTCAACCATAAGATTTGACGGTCGATTTTTGATAAAGCACTATTCATAATTTTCTCCTTTCATTACAAGCCTTGACCATCGTTTAGCCGCTTGGTTATATTGTTGACAATCAGTAATAAAACGACATTAATAATCATATTGAACAGACCAACAGCAGCAGAGTAGGCATAATCACCTGATTGCAAGCCGACTTTGTATACATAAGTGGAAATGATTTCTGAGGCAGGGATGTTCATTGAAGTTTGCATCAAGTAGGCTTTTTCATATCCTACATTCATAATACCGCCGGCGGCCAAGATGAAGCTGATCACCATCACAGGCCTCAATGCAGGCAAATCGATATGCCAAATCTTTTGTAAAATATTTGCCCCATCGATATTTGCTGCCTCATATAAATCGGTACTGACTCCCGCCAGCGTCGCGGTGTAAAGAATGGATGACCAGCCGATTCCTTGCCAAATTCCCGATAAAATATAAATCGTTCTGAAATAAGCTGGATTAGACATGAACATAATTGGTTGCCCCGTAACCTTTTCTACTAACCCATTAATAGGTCCATTTGCGGATAGGAACAAAAACAGCATCCCCACGATAATAACTACTGAGATAAAATTCGGCGCATATAGAATCAACTGGATTTTCTGTTTTATTTTTTTATTGATAATTTGATTCAAGCTCAGTGCTAAAATAATTGGTGGAAAAAAACCTAACAATAAACCATAAATGCTAATTTTTAATGTGTTGCTCAGCAAAAGCGTAAAATTTGGTGAACTGATAAATTCCCTAAAGTGATCTAGTCCTACCCAAGGACTTTCCAAAATTCCTAGCATAGGATTATAGTCTTTAAATGCAATCACAGCACCGTACATTGGCACATACTTAAAGATAAACGTCATGATGATACCTGGTAAGAGCAACAAGTACATCCACTTATCACGCCGCAACTGTTTCTTTAATTTTTCCCACTTCGAGATATTTTTTTTATCCCGTTGTACCGCCCTTATCTCACCACCTGGTCCCAATGTCTTTTCCAATTCAATCTCCTCCCAATACATTTTAGAAACGTTTCCATTTTCGTCTAAAAAAATAAAAATTTAACGAAGATGCATTTTGGAAACGTTCCCACTATTTTCGTTTATAGATTACCATAGCCATTTTTTTAAGTCAATATTTTTTTGTAATTATTCTTTCACCCCCACTAAGCTTTCGTCAATTCATTTATGGTTTACGAAAATTGTTAAAAATTAAGGATCTCGATTATTTCATTAATCCTATTTTTCTCTACTTTTCTAGAATTCTTCTTTTATGAGTTTACTTATCACAACTCGCATCCTCTAATCTCTTTTCTACCAATCATTCACTATTTAACCGTTCCAATCGGAAGATTATCTGGTTAATTATTTAAAAATAGCTCGGATTCACCTTTATTTTTTGCTTTTTAACTAACTAAAAGCGAAAAGATAAGAGTTAGATATGTAAATGTATATAAGGTTAGGAGCTGTTAGATGAGCTTTATAGGGGAATCTTGGACAAGTAAGGTCGCCAATCAAAATTTAAAAAATGTGTAGCACCTAAGAGTATTCACTTTTTCATCCGCCAACTGAAAGAAATTAGCGAAAAAGAGTAAACTTACAAAAAATGAGTTTACTCTAGATCAATATAATAATTAACTGCGCCCTTCCTCATCCATCTCTCGATAATCAAATTCATAAAACACAGCTTTTGTGTCATAGCCTGCATAGTCAACCGCTGCTAGTCCGACAAATGCTCCGGTGAAGAAGCCGCCGCAAGTTTGTAATACATAATCATCCGATAGAATAGCAGAATCAAATTCGATTGGTAAATCTTGCCATGTTTCTCCATCAAAGGAATAGGCATATCTATAGGTCTGCTTGCGGACTTTTGTTTTGAACCATAGAAAATCCACAGCATCTGGAATGGTAATCGCATTTTCTCTTAAGTAGGACGTATAGGTTCCTTGATTGTTTTCAGCTACTTCAATTACTTTTCCATTTTCTTCATTCCAAGTGATAAAAATGAAGGACCAGTGTTGGTCATTATAGTAATTGGTTAGTCCTGCCATTTGTTGGTAAGAAAATGGATCAAATTTTACTTTTGTTATTGCATCAAAATAAAAGGTTTGCCAACGGCGTGCGATCATTGAAAGATCATGATGATTTGTTAAGCTTCCTTTTCCAATTAGTTCTAGTTTCCCATCGCCTACACTGCCCATTTCTGCTGAAAATGGTACACGAAGGGTCTGCCAGTTTTTATTTAGCTGCTTCTCACTAAAGTCATCATAATGAGAGCGGCTACTCAAAACTTCGGTAGGTGCTGCATCTTTAGGAGCCTCCACGCTTGTTTGTCCCCCATGTCCACCAACGATTCTTGGCCAGTCTTCAGAATCCCATTCAACTTTTTGAATGGCAGTCTCACGTCCTAAAGTTGACCATCCGCGAGGATTTGTCACCGACTCGTTTTCTCGATGTAAGGGTCTGGCACATAGCGATGCATAGTACCATTCGCCTGACGGAGTAGACACAAGTGCCCCATGTCCTTGCTTTTGCAAGTATGAATGAGGCGTATCGTAATTGGTTAGAAACGGACCATGAGGATCGGTTTCGAACGAATCAGCTTCCAGTGAAGAGGATCTAGCTACGACTTCTTGATGGGTAAAGACAGTTCCACCTTCTGCCACAAATAAATAGTAACGCCCATTTATTTTGTATAGATGCGGACCTTCAACTAATCCTACATTCGTTCCTTCATAAATCATTCGAGCAGTTTCTGGTTTCAACTGCATGGTTTCTACATCAAATTCGGTCAGTGTAATGCCATTGAAAGGATTTTTATACTCTCGATGATCCCACGTCTGTTGCACGAGGTATTTTCTGCCATCCTCATCATGAAACAGAGAGGGATCAAAGCCAACGCCATTCAATCGAATCGGTGTAGTCCACGGTCCATGGATGTTCGTTGCGGTAGTCAAATAGTTGGTCATGTCCTTAAATGCCCCATCCACAACTTTGACGTCGGTAAACACCAACCAAAATTTGTTGTCTGCATAGGATAAGTCTGGTGCCCATATTCCACCAGACGACGGATTTCCCTTCATGTCTAGCATCTCTACTGAATCGAGAGGAGCATCCAGCAGTTTCCAATGGACCAAGTCTTTTGATTCGTGCAAACGAATCCCAGGGAACCATTCGAACGTTGAATTAGCTAGATAGTACGTATCTCCTACTCGGATGATGGATGGATCAGGATGAAAGCCGGATAAGACAGGATTTTTTATTTTCATAGAAACACCTCTTTTTTTAAATTTAAGCTACAGTTTTTGATTAGTATTCATTTCAAGCCGTTCGCTCTTGTTGTCCCACTCCTCAAAAAACAAATCAAGTGAAAATCGTCGAATCAAATTACGATACACGCCGTAATTGATTACACCACTAAGAAAACAAAGATACGCCAAAGAGAAATACTGCATTAAGAAAATTGACAGTCCAATAAATGCACTATTATAAACAGTGACTGAAGGCAATCGGTAGCTTATCAGCAATGACCATTCTATTTTCTTCTTAAATGGGATTTGAGCGACGCGAGAATCGCTTGAGATCAGTAAGACAAAGAGCATACTGCTTAATAAAAAACAGCTCGTAAGGACAAATGGCAAAAACATAACAGAGCGTTGATATAATATCAGTATTTTCAGTCCAAAGAGGATCAAGAGAATGATCAGAGAATACAAGAAATATAATCCCCAGTTTTTCTTCAAGCATTCTCGATAGTACTGAAAATAGTTCTTTGTATTCGATAAATGCTCTGGGTTGTTAAATAAGCCGAATTGAGCGGACAGACTTGCAATTAAAAATACTAGGGGTACCCAAAAGAAGACAATATTATTCAGAGTCAATCGAAGAAAAAACAAGTGCATCAGGAGTAAACTATTCGACAGGATGAAATACAGCTGATAAACCAAAAGCCGATAGGCTGAGTGGACGATGGTAACGGTCCACTCAGAAATAGCGTGAAAGAAAGGATTCATACTTACCTCCTATCCTTTGATACCCGAACTTGTGACACCTTCGACAAAATACTTTTGCGCGCTGAAGAATAAGATGATTGCTGGCAATAATGAGATCACCGACATTGCAAACACTTGATTCCATGGGGTATTAGTAGATGGGTCAACGTTGAGCCGCAACGCAAGAGATACTGGGAATTTGTCTTGTGAAGTGATATAAATCAATGGACCTAAGAAATCACTGAAACTCCAAACGAATTGAAAAATCACACAAGAAATCAGGGCAGGTTTTAATGCCGGAATCAGGACACGCCAGAGAACACCGAAAGAAGAACAACCGTCAACGATCGCTGCTTCATCGAGATCCCGTGGAATTGAACGCATAAACTGGATCATCATGAACACGAAGAAGGGTTCTTGTCCTAAAAATGAATTGGCCAGTAACGGAACATACGTATCTAATAGATCCAAGCGATTCCAGAAGAGATACAAGGGGATTCTGGTTACGACTTGAGGTAAAAACATCGTTGCCATTAACAACGAGAACATGATTTTCTTGAATGGAAAGTCAAACCGAGCAAACCCATAGGCTGTAAGAGTCGCCGAGACAACGGTAAAAAGAATCTTTGGAATGACGTATTTAAAGGTATTGATAAAATACAAGGTGAACGTATAATCGCCCTTGGTGTTCCAACCATCAATATATGCTTGGAAATCAATCGTTGAAGGAATGAAGCCGATTGATGTGAAAATCTCTGTGTTCGTTTTGAAGGACGCTCCAACCATCCAAATAATTGGATACAGCATAATCAGTGCAACGACCGTCAACAAAACATAGCGAATCAGTGCTTGACCATACTTATTCGAGTGCTTCTTTTTTGCAGATGCTACAGGGGTTGCCTCCATTTATTTCCCACCTCCATCAGAATAATAGACCCATCGTTTTTGGCTCGTGAAAAGAAGAACCGTTGAACAAACAATCAACGCAAACAACACCCAACTTGCCGCACTTGCGTAGCCCATATCAAATTCTTTAAATGCTTTATCATAAATAAACATCGAGGACAGATACGTGGCATTGAGGGGACCACGACCGGTGACAATAAAAGGACCGTTAAATTCTTGAAAGGCATTGTTCAGTTGCATCACTAAGTTGAAAAAAATGGTTGGTGTGATCAAAGGAATCGTAATTTTGAAAAACTGGGTCACCCTTGATGCGCCGTCCAAACTCGAGGACTCATACAAATCCTGGGGGATTTCCTTCAATGCAGCTAAGAAAATCAACATTGAGGAACCAAATTGCCACACTTTCAAGAGAATCAAGACGACCATTGCGCCTGTAGGTGTCGATAACCAGTTAATTGGCTCGATGCCAACGGTTCCTAGAAAAATATTCACCAAACCTTCTGGTTGAAACATTGATCGCCAAAGCACACCAACGGCCACGTTTCCTCCTAGAATCGAGGGAATATAATACGCCGTCCGATAGAAATTGATGGCTTTTAATTTGAAATTCAGGATAAACGCAACGAACAACGCAAACCCTAGTTGAAAAGGCACAGTAAACACTGTATAAATTAATGTCGCCCGCATCGAATCAAGAAACGTTTGATCCTTAAAGAGATTCACATAATTTTGAATGCCTAAAAATGCAGGTGTCTGTCCGACACGAGCCAAAGAATAATCGGTCAGTGAGTAATAAAATGAGGACAAGATCGGCCAAGCGGTCAACAGTAAAAAGCCAATCAGCCAAGGGGTTACATAGATCAAGCCCACTTTTTCCTTTTTCATAAAATCCCTCCAATCTTTTTGACAACGATTCACGACACTTCATGGAAGCAAACAGAAGCCATTCACTCCCATAAAGCATGCGGATAGTTGCCTATTGCAATTTATAGTCTTTCGCAAGCTTTTCGGCTTGTTCTTTTGTTTTCGTGTAGACGTTGCGAGCAGCTGTTTCTAAATCCGTTCGTCCTAATTCGACAGCTTCCATTTCTGCAGTGTAAATAGTCGTTAAGGTACCATCTTCATAGAACGGTGTTTGGTTGATTTTTGCGACACTTTGGGCGTACTCAAAGCCTTCTTTCATCACACCTGATAATTGTCCATCTTCCATCAACGTTTCGATCGCTTTGCTTGAAGCAGGAATCCCTCTGGAAAGACCCAAAATTTTATTTGCTTCCTCGCCATTTAAAAATTCATTTAGAAATGTGCCTACTTCTTCTGGATGTTCAACATTTTTCCGAACGGCAAAAAGCAGTGAAGGTTTCGACATTAAATTCACCTCGGTGCCGCCTTCTGCGATTGGGTAGTCAACGACGACCATTTCATCCCCTACTTCTTTCAATGCTTCATAATTAGAAGACATACTGGCATTCCAATCGATGCCGCCCGCATATTGTCCTTCAATCCACTTTTTGTTAGTGGCTAAGGATACCGGTTCTGAGCCGACGTTTTCTAAATAATCTTGTCTTGAAACGAAGACCCCAGCATCTGCCATTTCCTTATACCAAGTCATCGCTTCTAAATAGTCTTGTTCTGTCCAGTTCATATTTCCTTGTTCATCAAACTCAGACGTTCCAGTCTTTTGTTGCAGCCAAATGGTTACCGGAAAACGCCAAGTTGGGGATACGACACAAAAGGTCCCTTCTGGTAACTTCTTAGCGGCTTCCACATAATCGTCCCACGTCTTCAACGTAGTGACATCAATACCATGTCTTTCATATTCGGATTTGTTTAAATACATAACTAAAGTATTTTCCCCATAAGGAACGGCAACCTGCTTTCCATCAACTTGTCCGAATGCCAAAAAATCAGGTTCATAGGTGGACAGATCCAAACTATCGATTGTATTAAGATCATAAAACCCGTCATTTTGTCCGAATTGCGGCACCCAATTGTAGAGTAAAGTCGTGATATCCGCCAAAGTATTGCCAGCATACCTCGTCGTGAAGGCTTGATCCAAATCGCCAAAGCCGCTCGGCTCTCCTTTTACTGCAATTTCAGGATGCTCCTTTTCAAAATGAGCGATCATCTCTTGGGTTGCCTGGTGGCGATCGTCATTTCCCCACCAACTAAAGCTGATTTCTACTCGATCACCACTCCCCGTTGTCTCAGTCTTTTTCCTCCCAGCATTGCATCCAGCCAACACCAGTGATACCGAAAGCAAAGAACCTACCACTATCAATTGTTTTTTCCATTTTTTCATCACTCTTCCTCCTGATTCTTTTTAGTAAGTTGGATAAACTAACTTATATTACAAAAAATTTATCTCTGGTTGAAATCTTTTTTCTTAGTGATCTAAACGAGCTATTTCTTCTTTGAAACCTAGCACTTATTTCTCTTTTTACGCATAAATTTGACGTCCATGTGCATCTGGAATGCCGCTTTTACGATAAAAATACGTGTTGATTTGATCCCGCCAATCTCTAGCAGAACGAACTTGTTCTTGCAATCGTTCGGCGACGTTTTGATAACTTTCTTCATCGATTTGTCCTTGTAAGGAAGCCCACTCGGTAACATATTCTTCTACTTTTTCATAGCCTTCGAAATGCGTGTCATAGATATGTTGAATGATCGTTTTTCCGCTTTGTAAGACATGGTCGTATGGCAGATGATGAAAAAATAAGACAAGTTCATCTGGGCAAGTTTCTACATTTTCGTATGTTTCACACCAAGCATCCGCATACTGACTTACATAGCCGGTGCCGTCTTTTAACGTTCGATTGACGCCAATGCCCTTTCTATCCGCAAAGTGATACGTCCCCCATCTATCATATTCGTAGCCATCGACATCAGGCCCATAGTGATGATTGGGACGAACCATAAAACCGATACCTAGTGGGGCAGTATAATTTTCATAGGTCTGATAGGACGTAGCGAGGATTGCAAGTAGTCGTTTTTTAGCAGAATCATCTAACTCAAAGGACAAATCGATCCATTCGCAAAGGATAGCTTCCGTGCCTAATTCATTGTTCCAAATCAATCTGCCATAGCCAAAAAGGTTCGCTTGCGCTAGCTTGTGTCCGGTCCAATTATCATCCATGCCGACATTGACGACTGCTGCCACGCCAGAGTATTTAGGATTTGGACTTTGCTCTGGTAGAATCTTCTTTACTGTAGCGTGTTCAAGTGGATGCTTCGTATCAAAATCTAGCACATCTTTCCACATCGGTAGTAAGCAGCAAATGTGCTTTTGTTGTCCGGTATACTCTTGCGTCACTTGGAATTCCAACATTTGATTGGTGTGTTTTAACGCGCCAAAAAGCGGCGTCACGGGTTCCCGTACTTGAAAATCAATCGGTCCATTTTTGATCTGTAAAATAACATTTTCCTCAAACGTACCGTCTAATTTCATGAAGTGGTCGTAGGCAGCTTTGGCACGATCAATTGAGCGATCTCGCCAATCCTGTAAACAATCATAAACAAAGCAGCGCCATATCAGTAGTCCTCCATAGGATTGCAACGCTCGTGCCAGCATATTGGCACCATCATTATGGTCACGCCCATATACAAACGGTCCCGGTTCCCCTTCAGAATCGGCTTTGACTACAAACCCACCAAAATCCGGCATCACTTGATAGATTGTATCTGCTGTTTTTTGCCAAAACGCAATAACTTCCTCAGCTAACGGGTCGGCGGTCGTTAGTCCTCCAACGGATATAGGTGCCGCAAAGTTGATACTTAAAAACGTCCGAATCCCATAGGCAGCGAATGTATCTGCGATTTTTTTAATCTCGATCAAGTACGATTCCGTAATAAACCATTTGGCATCTCCGCGAACATTCACGTTATTGATAGAAACCGCATTCATTCCGATGGAAGCTAAGAAACGCGCATAGTCGCGTACCGTTTCATGATTTTGTCGAAACTGATTGTTTGAAAAGAAAATCGATTCTCCAGCGTACCCACGTTCGATCGTCCCATCAAAATTATCCCAATGGTTGACCATACGAATGGCTTGATCGGGAATCGACCTCAGATTTTTTGGCAACTCAGTGGTTCGAATCACATGCTTGTAAAGTTCAAAGAAGCCATATAACCAGCCTTTACTAGTGTTCGCATAAACGACTGTCTGATTGTGCTCATAACTGATCTCAAATCCTTCATCCCCAAGCAGCGCATCCGTTGCCTTTTTGAAATATAACTCTGCATTTGCCTCTTCCACATAACGGCACATTGGAAATAATGTCTGCATCTCTCGTTTGATCGTATCCGTCAATTGGTCCGACTGCTCGAAACTATATGTCGAAACTACATCAGTTGCTACACGCTTTTTTAGCCAACACTCGTCTTTCTTTCTCATTGCTTCATCCCCTCTTTTATCTAAAAAATCCCTTCCGGCAGTTTCCAAGCAACTTCACTTTCTATGTGAATCCCTCCTCAGAACCTTTTGATTATTTAATAGACGAATAGAAACCGAGGCTTGCCGACACTCTGTTTTAGAATTCGAATGCGTCAATCCCCTGTTATTTTAACTTCCCCATCTGAAACACAAAAAAAGGATTGGACGACTGTCCAATCCTTTTGACATAGCGAAATAAGCATAAGGCATCCTGCATAAAATCCCAGAAAATCTGCTTTTCCTACTAGAAAAAGAACAGAATATTAGGTACAATAAACAGGTCGATACCTTAGGGTATTGACTATGGCAACTTGATTAGTCAGTGCTATTGACTTTTCAAGGCCTCGTATTGGAGCGCCAACTCTGATACGGGGTGCCTTTTTTTATTCGGTTTCTATTCCCCTCTATTGTATAGAAACCCGTTTTGGAAAGCAAGACCAAATCTGAGGGAAATGATTTAATAACAGAATTGATTTATGGTTTTTTGATGGATAAAGTAATCGATGTGTACAATTTGTTATTATGCTGTAATCTCTTTAACCGTATTAATATTATCATATGAGGTGATTTTGTGTATCATAGAATTCGCAACTTACGCGAAGACAAAGACTTGAATCAAGAACAACTTGCTAAACTACTGAATATCAGCCAAACAACTTACTCCCGCTATTGCTTAATTTAACGAATTATCAAAAACCTTATTCACGTAATTAGAATTATGATATGTGTAAAATGTATAAAAGCCAATATACGACGATAAGAGCATAATTTAGATAGGCATCAAGGGGATGTGAGGCCTCTAGCAAATGAGCAATCTTCATTAAGGTAAAGATTTAAATCAATATCAAATTACTAAAATTTTAAATATTTAACATCAATGTATTCTCAGTACAACCTTTGTTCTTGGGAGGCTTATTGTACTTTTTGTTACTTTTAGAATTAACATTCTTCGATTCCTTATTTTGCTACTATCAGGTTATCATCCTTTTTATAATAGGATTCTAAAAAGGATATTTAATACACCTAATTTATTGCGATAAGACCAAATAAAAATCTAAGCATTTAGATACTGATCATAAAGAACTTCACAATCCCTCGCAATAACTTTAATATTCTCCAAACCCAATTCGCGCAATATTTTCAATTCTACCATAGCATATTCAACGCCATCTCCATTATCTTCATGAAGTTCATCTTTAGGAATAACAAAAATATTTGTAAATTCATAATTATTTATTTGAGCTAATTTTTTAAAGGCTAATTGATACAGATACTGCTTCGTAATATCATTAATACCAGGGTATCCAAAAATATTTTTTTCACTAAAAGTAATAGAATAGTATTTTGCGTCAAAAATTTCAAAACGTTTTCGTTCATGATTAACATGTAAGACATCAAGTTCCAAAGATTTTCTTGCTTCTATCCCTTCAACGGAATCTTTTTTTTTCCAAACTGGTGCTTCAACTACATGCTTTAATAGTTTTTTTTCTCTATAATCAATCACTATCTTTTTCTCACCATTTTTTTCTACTTCATAAAACAACTTGAGGCCTAAAGAAGATAACTTTTCATTTAAATCATCTTTATAAACTTTTTTGCAAATGTCTTCCCAAACTAAATTAAACGAATTTGTTCCATACACTTCAAAACTATTAGTCATTTCCTGATTATACTTTTTTAAAATATAACTCAATAATTCTCGTAGAATTATTTGCTTAGATGTTATAAATTGCATAGAGAGTTCTTTCTCTAAAATATACTCTAGATAATGAACATCTCCAAAATCTTCTATTTTTTCCGCAGATAAAGCTATATCAGGAAGATTAAATATGGAAGATATAGGTTGTAGTTGCGCAACTATTTCACTTACAATAGCTGCATGTAATTTTCTTATTATATCAAGTTCATTCAACGTATTCTTTTCTGTAAAAACATCTAAATAAAAAGGAATATCTTTTATTAAATATGCCGTACTCTCATCGATTGTTTTTTCCCATAAAATATTTCCTTCGCCATTAATTTCTACAGCACTTTTATCACTTGAGTATAGGCCAAAATCCAAATAATTTTTCAAGATGCTAATCATCATAGCCAACAAGCCCACTTGTCCATCAGAAGAGTATTGACCTTCATGGTAAGTTTGAAACTTCTCAATTACATTTAAAATTTGTATTATTTTCTTTTGAGAACCATTATAATCCTTTTCAATATCTTTTATATATTTCGGATAGATGACCAAACAAAAATTTTCTATCATAATTATTCCCACAAAGTTAAATAAATAACATTCTTTATCAACTACATATTCTTCAATGTACTCATCATTTTGCTCATATAGTTCAATCTTAGGCAGTCTATGTGTTAGAATCCTAGCTAACTTTAATTTCTCAATAATGCTTTCTTTATATTGAAGTACATTATGCAAGTACTCAGAAGTAACTGGACTATTTTCCTTAAATAGTAGGACTTGCATTAGAACCCCCTCCTATTTTTTTATGCTTCACCAATTCCTCCGAATCTATAAATACATCAATACCATCTCGCTCAAACTTTTCAATTAACTTAGAGTAAATCATGTCTTCTTTGCTTAAGCTAAAGAATTCTGTCCGTTTTTGTTTTGCTGCATCTTCGAAAAGATACATTAAAACTTTTGTCTTAAAAGAATCGGTTAAATTCTCATTTGTGGACTGTAATATAGTTTTTGAAATAAAATATGGTCCTAACAACTTATCCTCAGGTACTTTTAATTTAATAAGTTTTCTATTTATAAACCTTCTTAAAATATTCCATTCTATATATAACAATTTAGAATCATCATTTTTTCCCACAATAATTTTTTTATAATTATCAAACTGATCCTTATTTTCTTCATACGCTTTGTCTATACCAAAATATTTTTGCTCCCATCTACGTTTAAATGCGGTATCCATAGGCATTACACCTTGATCAGCACTATTCATAGTAGACCAAATAAAAAAATTTGACGGAAATATTAATCCACGGTTCATTTGTTTTTTCATATTGAGAATATATTCTTCATTTTCCTTAGCTAAGTAAACGTTATTCTCAAAATACCACTGCATATCTTGACTTATTGATATTGGGTACTCACTAATAAAATCTTCTCCTCGATCTAATAATTGAAACATATCTCCAAAAACTGCCGCTACATTGGCTCTGTTCATCTCTTCGATTATGAGAAGAAATGCAGATTCCGGATGTAATAAAGCTTGGACTAGCTGCTTCATCAGTGGTCCCTCTACATATTTGTATGTTATTTTATCCTCTCTAATTGGTGTAGGTTTGAATACGCCAACAAATTGACCATAAGTCATATTCGGATGAAACGTAACACGTTCGACATTTTTTTCAGAAAACATCTTACTATCTTTATCAAGTTGATAACTTTTCCCAGTTCCTGGAGCTCCAAAATAAATATATTGTCTGACCTCATTAATCAAATTAGGGGAGAATCTGGTCTCATTTGTCTCCTTTTTAACTTCAACTTGTATTTGATATGATGTTTTTTCTGGAGCTTGCATATATTCTTTATATGACATTATCAGTCCATTATTATTAAGAGAATTATCCTCCTCCCAATAACCATTATAGTTAATAATATCAAACAAAATCCCCTTGTCTTCGCCCTGTACTTTCGATAAATCCAAAACTATTTTATCATCTTCAATAGAAATATAGTCTAAAGGTTCTAAAACTCCTAATAATTGACCTACCAACCTCCTAGGATCGCCTCCAGAAACCGTTACATTGCTACTAAAATCAATATCTTCTATATTTATGCTTTGGTTTTTTATATTTGAGTACAAATCGCCAATTGTCACTCTATTTTTAGCAACTTCTTCATTGGCTATTATATAGTACTTAAATACGTTTGTGTAAACCCAATTAGTTCCTTCATAAATAGACCCATAAACTAATAGCTGCATTAGGGTTCTGAGAGGAGCGTTCAATTGGTTGTTAGCTAACTCTTTTTTATAGCTATCATTTCGATCGTTCTTAGGATTAGGAAATTGAAACTTTTTGATAAATTCTCCTAAGACATAGTTTTGCTTACCATCTAAAATTAAATCAACATTATGCGATCCTTTGTAAAGTCCAAAATAAAATTCATATACTGGAAACCATCCATTTTTTGCATTTTCTAACGTCTGTTTTGGATGTTCCCAAACACCACTTTTTATGTACTTTGCCACAAACCCCATATTTTGGTACACTTGAGCAAACCTTAGATCATTTGTAAAATGATAATATAGCATAATCTTATACTCCTTTTCCTTTTATAAATTTTAAAGTACTCATTTATTTTATAATCTTCGCATTATTACAAAAAAAAAGCAACATAGTTTCTAAACTATATTGCTTTTAGACATTTTGCCCATAATTGTATTATATAAGTCATTAATAGCTTGTGCTATAGCTTTAGCTAACTTAGGAGGAACTGCGTTTCCTATCATTTGATATGTAGCACCTTGAGATCCTATAAATTCAAAATCGTCATCAAATGTTTGCAACCGAGCAGCTTCTCTTGGCGTAATAGTTCTGCTCTGTTCAGAATCATAATGGATAAAACGATTACCATCCTTATAAAGATGAGCAATAATTGTAGTGCTTGGTTTATTAGGCCTCAGCACATGATATCGATGGATAGGACTCTTAGACCCTACTTTTTCTTCATAAAGATCACTTAACTTTTTACTATCCGAATATAAACCAGTGCCTTTTTCAATATCTTTTGCAAGCATATGAAATATTTCAATATCTCTTAAACTGTGATATCTCGGTTTATGCCAGCTGATCATTCTCCCTGAATTATTAATAGGTACATAAGCTTTTTTTTGTGAGTGACTTCCATTATCCCGTAAAGGTTTGAACTTCTGTAGATCCCCTATGGCTTCTTCAACAGTTATTTCTCTTTGCGATTTATACTTAGGTAGTATATTTATATAAAAATTTTTTAATTCATCCTGAATATTAATTTCTTTTGAAACAAATTTTTTATTTACTCCAATAATAATAACTCTTTTTCTTGATTGAGGAACTCCATAGTCTTTTGCATTAACAACTGCGTAGTTCTTTAGTGAGTCAACTATTTCATAGCCAATGCTAGAAAATCCCTCCGTTACTAATTCACTGATTAGCGGTCCTAAACCAGGTCTAGCACTCAACATTCCAGGCACATTTTCGAAAATGAAAAATTTGGGTTCATAACGTTTAACAACGCTTAAATAGTGTTCAAAAAGATAATTTCTGTAATCATCTCGCATTCCATTGCTATCTCTTACTCTCCCAGCAATCGAATATGCTTGACAAGGAGGGCCACCAATAACAATATCTATCCCATTTGCTTTTTCAACAAAATAATCCAATCCTTTTCCCATACCAAATTTTAAATCAGACCATCCATTAAATAATTCTTCTTCTCTCTGAATGTCAAAGTGCATAACTGTATTATCAGAATCAATACACCCCCATTTATCTTTAAGTCTTCTTCTCAATGTATCCACTTGAGGCTTTAACCATTCTACAGATGCTATATCTTTAAACATACTTGTTTGAAGAAATCCTTCAGATAATCCTCCAGCACCTGCAAATAAGTCTAAATATTTTAATTTATCCATTCATATTGCGCTCCTCATATATCTAAGATTTTTTTTACTTCTAATGCAACTGCTTTTCCTAATAATGGAGGAACTGCATTACCAACTTGCTTATATTGCTGAGATTTATTTCCATAAAAAATGAAGTCATCTGGGAATGATTGCAAGCGAGCACTTTCTCGAACAGTAGGTATTCGATTCCACTTATAGTGAAAATGCGACCGGTGTCCTGTGTTTATCGTTAGTGAAGGTCTTTTACTATGGTAACGAGTCAATGCTTCATTATATTTAAACATGGTATTAAATGGAGCTGGTAGAGAGCGAAAATTTTTCCCTTCAGGTACCATACTTATCAATTCAACAGTCTTCTGTTCGTGCTGTGTTCCAACATGATTGTATAATTCTTTTGAATTAGCCCTCATAAATTTTTGATATTCTGTAATAGGCTCGCTAATATACTTACATTTTTCATTTCCTAGATCTTCTTCAAGTGAAGGTAGGTCACTTATTGCGTCTTCACATGTTATAAAATTATCTTTTTCTAGAAAAGGATCTGGATACTTAAAATTCCCATATTCTGGAAGAACTCCAACAAAAAAAACACGTTTTCTAATCTGAGGTACTCCAAATTCTGGAGCATACAGAATTTTTTTGTCCATATTGTATCCCAAATCTTCAAAATCGTCTACTATACGGCGAGCACCTTTTCCATCGAATAACTTCAATAATCCAGGTACATTTTCTAATACAACTACTTTCGGTTTAGTCATTTTTGCAAGCTTTACCATTGCCTCGTATAATGTGTTTCTTTCATCATGTTCATCTCGAGGCCCTGCTAAAGAATAACCTTGACAAGGTGGTCCCCCAACTAAAACATCAATGTTAATCTCTCTCTCATATAAGTAGTCTGTTATAAATTTCAAATTTTCATGATTAAAAAGATCAAGTTTCATAATATCAGCATCTCCATGATTGGCTTTAAAAGTTTTTAAAGCAGCATCATCAAAGTCAATACCTAATCTAACATTAAATCCGGCATCCATAAATCCACGAGATAATCCGCCTGCGCCAGAAAACAAATCAACTACATTTAATCTTTTATTAATTATTTTTTTGCTATCTGTTTCTTTTCTCTGTAATCCGTATTCAAGACATTCTCTAATTTTTTCCTGAGCAGTTTTTCCAGGAAAAAAAAGGTCAAGCTGTTCCATTATATTATCTGAAACTTTAATTTTCATTTCTTTTCCTCTGATTGCTGATCTACCCGCGCCTGTTCTATTTCCACCACGAGACATGAATATCCTCCCTTTCATCCTTAAAAAATCAATGATTGAAAAAAGGTATTTTTTTCAATAGGAATTAATAATATCATTTTTTTCAATATCGAACAAGCGTTTCCTTTTTTTAAAAAAATTTATATTAATTATTTTAAAAATATAATAATAAAATCACCATTTTGAGTTACTCATACATCAAATTCAATAGGAATTATATCGGTATTTAATTATTACAAGACACTTCTATATGATAGAAATCGCTCTTAAAAATTAAGTAAAAAGATTAATGTTTTGAAAACATTTGGAAGTCAATACACATTTCAATCAATTTTAATTTATTTAGAATCGCTTGTGGCAATCACAATTAAAAATGCGAGCCAATTCAAATATTATTAGAAAGTTTTGTCTCAGCCACATTAGATTAATTATTTCGCTGAATAACTCTTGAATATCCATTTCAAGAGCAACCGCAATAAGATCGACATTTAAGCAAAAAACACCCTCCAAAAGGAGAGTGCTTTGAAATCTTCGATAAAAAGATTAACGTTTTGAAAACTGTGAAGCTTTACGAGCTTTCTTAAGACCTGGTTTTTTACGTTCAACCATACGTGCGTCACGAGTAAGTAAGCCAGCACGTTTAAGAGCTAAACGGAAATCAGGATCAACTTGTAACAATGCGCGTGCGATACCGTGACGGATTGCACCTGATTGTCCAGCGTATCCACCACCATTTACGTTTACAAAAACATCGTATGAACCTTTAGTTTCTGTAACGCCGAATGGTTGGTTGATTACTTCACGCAAGTCTGCGTGTGGGATGTATTCTTCAACATCTTTTTTGTTAACAGTAATTTTACCAGTACCTGGTACTAAACGTACGCGGGCTACTGCATTTTTACGACGGCCAGTGCCGATATATTGAGCTTGTGCCAATGAAATTCCCTCCTATTAGATTAAGTTTGTGATGTCCAATACTTCTGGTTGTTGTGCAGCATGTGGGTGTTCAGCGCCAGCATAAACATGAAGTTTCATTCCTTGTTTACGGCCTAAAGTGTTTTTAGGAAGCATGCCTTTTACAGAAGTTTCGATCAAACGACGAGAATTTTTAGCACGTAATTCTCCAGCAGAGACTGATTTCAATCCTCCTGGGAAGTTTGAGTGACGGTAATAAATTTTATCGCTTGCTTTGTTACCTGTTAATTTGATTTTTTCTGCATTAATGACGATTACGAAATCGCCTGTATCCACATGAGGTGTGAATGTTGGTTTATTTTTACCACGTAAGACAGATGCTACTACTGCTGAAAGACGACCCATAGGAACATCTGTTGCATCTACTACGTACCATTTACGTTCTACTTCGCCTGGTTTGGCCATATATGTTGTACGCACAATTTTTTCCTCCAATTCAATTTCACGAATGTTTGACATACACTTGAGTTTCCGGGGCTCTTGTGGGGCAAACAATACCATATAACATAATACCTTCTATAAAGCCTAATGTCAACGTAATTCCGCCTCTTTTTGAAAATTTTCTCCATTCGTTTTCTGCCATTTTCTCTGAAAAACGAAACTTGTTGTTGCAGGCTGCTAAAACTGAATAACTTTATGAATATCATGCATAAACTTTCATTAACAAAGTGAGCATCCACTTCTTTTCCTTAACCATCGATAATAGTATAAAAACCTGATAATCACCATTTTTATGTATAAATATTTAATTTTACCCTTGATTTATTATTTTTATTCTGATAAGATAGCTTCAATCACTTGAAAACATGCGGAAAAGGAGTTAATAAGTATGAAAGAAAAAGTAATATTGGCCTATTCTGGAGGATTAGATACCTCCGTTTCAATTAAATGGTTAACGGACCAAGGATATGATGTGGTGGCTTGCTGCCTAGATATCGGTGAAGGTCGCGACACTCAATCCATTAAAGACAAAGCTTTGGCAGTTGGCGCGATTGAATCTTATGCCATCGATGCCCGCGAAGAATTCGCCCAAGATTTTGCTTTGATTGCTTTACAAGGCAATACTTTTTATGAAAATTCTTATCCTCTTGTTTCCGCTTTGTCTCGTCCATTGATCGCCAAGAAATTGGTGGAGTTGGCATTAGCGACTGGCGCAACGACCGTCGCCCACGGCTGTACTGGTAAAGGCAACGACCAAGTTCGGTTTGAAGTGGCGATCGCCGCTTTAGCGCCTCACTTGAAAGTCATCGCACCGGTTCGGGAATGGAAATGGTCCCGAGAAGAAGAGATTGCCTATGCGGCTGAAAAAGGAGTGCCGATTCCCGCTGACTTGGACAATCCATATTCCATCGACCAAAACTTGTGGGGACGTGCCTGTGAGTGCGGCGTCTTAGAAGATCCTTGGGCAACCCCGCCAAAAGGGGCCTACGCCATCACGCAAGAATTAGAAGATACTCCTGACGTACCAACGATCGTTGAGATCACTTTTGATCAAGGGGTACCGACCGCCATTGATGGCGAAACGATGAATCTAGCAGAATTGATCATGAAACTAAACCGGATGGCTGGCGAGCATGGCATTGGTCGGATCGACCATATCGAAAATCGTCTGGTGGGGATCAAATCACGGGAAGTTTATGAATGTCCAGGAGCGATCGCTTTGATGACGGCTCATAAAGAATTGGAAGATTTGGTCTTTGTTCGGGAATTGGCGCATTTCAAACCAATCATCGAGCAGCAATTAGCCCAAGTCATCTATGACGGCTTATGGTTCAATCCATTAACAGAAGCCTTGATTACCTTCCTGAAAAGCACGCAAGTCTACGTCAACGGGATCGTGCGTTTGAAATTGTTCAAAGGCAACGTCATTTGTGAAGGACGGAAATCTGAAAACAGCTTGTACGATGAAAATTTAGCAACGTATACTTCTGCAGATACCTTTGATCAGCATGCGGCTATCGGCTTCATCAAATTATGGGGACTGCCAAGCAAAGTGCACGCTGAGATCCAAGCACAACAGCAACTAACAGAAACATTGATTTAAGTATGCACGGCTGAAGCTGCCGCTTCAGCCGTAATCTTTTTTTGAGGTGAGAATATGGCAAAATTATGGGGCGGACGTTTCGATGGGAAAAACGAAGCATGGATCGATGCTTTTGGGGCTTCCATCACGTTTGATCAAAAGTTAGCAAAGCAAGACATTCTTGGCAGTTTGGCACATGTCAAAATGCTGGTCCATACGGGCATCATCAGTCAACCCGATGGCGAAGCGATCATTGGCGGCTTGACCACGATTCAGCAGCAATTAGCCGCTGGCGAATTGACCTTCACGATTGAAAATGAGGACATCCATTTAAACATCGAGACATTCTTGCATGAATTGATTGGACCAGTGGCAGGCAAACTGCATACTGCCCGTAGTCGAAACGACCAAGTGGCGACCGATATGCATTTGTATTTGAAAGAAGTCGTGCAAGACGTGATCACTTTGATCGCTGAATTGCGAGAAGCGCTGGTTTTACAAGCCGAAGCCAACATCTACACCATCATGCCCGGTTATACCCATCTGCAGCATGCACAGCCGATTTCTTTTGCCCATCACCTCTTAGCCTATTACAGTATGCTGACGCGTGACCAAGAGCGTTTCAGTGAGAGTTTGAGCCGCATCGATGTGATGCCTTTAGGCAGTGCTGCTTTGGCAGGAACTACCTTCCCTATCGATCGTGCTTTCACTGCTCAAGAGTTAGGGTTTAGCAATATTTACAGCAACAGCCTAGATGCGGTCAGTGATCGTGATTTTATCTTGGAATTTTTAAGCAACGCCTCTTTATTGATGATGCATCTGTCTCGTTTTTGTGAAGAGCTGATTCTTTGGTGCAGCCACGAGTACCAATTTGTGGAACTGACCGATACCTTCTCCACCGGCAGTTCCATCATGCCTCAAAAGAAAAACCCTGACATGGCGGAGCTGATCCGTGGAAAAACAGGACGTGTCTATGGGAACCTCTTTGGCCTTTTGACGGTCATGAAGGGCTTGCCGCTGGCGTACAACAAAGATTTCCAAGAAGACAAAGAAGGCATGTTTGACAGTGCCGAAACCATCACGAAAAGCTTGCAGATCATGACGGGCATGATCGCAACGATGAAGGTCAATCAAGCACGGATGCAAGAATCCACTGAAAAGGATTTTTCCAACGCAACAGAATTAGCGGATTACTTAGCTGGCAAAGGCGTGCCTTTCAGACAAGCCCATGAGATCGTCGGCAAACTCGTCAGTGAGTGTTTGAGCAAAGGCATCTATCTGCAAGATGTTTCCTTGGAAGACTACCAAGCGATCCATCCTGCCATCGACAGCGATATTTTTGAAAAACTTGATTCCTATACCGCCGTCAAAAATCGTCATTCGTATGGCGGCACCGGTTTTGATCAAGTGGCACAGCAAATTGAAGCCGCCAAAGCATTATTGGCGGGCAAGTAAAAAAACCAGCGAAGAAAATTCTTCGCTGGTTTTTTGTTGATTAATGACGTACGCGAGATTTCGCTGGATCGATCAATGGCGCTTCGCCTAAGTGCGCTTGGATCATCCAAATACGTTTTTCGATGGCTGTTTTGAAGCCGATGAAGATATCTTGGGTTGGATCGTCGCCTTCTTCACCAGATACTTCGATCCCTTTTTGGTATAAGTCCGCTAAGTAACGGTAACCTTCCACCAATGTAGCTAAGCGTTCTGGAATCGTGCGGTCCCAGTTACCCACTTCATCAGGGATTTGAGTGTGTTCTGCCATTTCACGCAAAGTTGAATATGGTGAACCGTCTAATGTAATCAAGCGTTCAGAAACTTCATCCAATTGCTCATTTAGATCATCCATGAATTCGTCCATCATTGGATGCAATGTCAAAAAGCCAGGTCCACGCATGTACCAGTGTGTTTGGTGAACGACCATAGCCATTTGGCTTAAATCAGCAACAAGTTGGTTTAATACTTCTTTTGTTTGTTCAAATTTCATAACGATTCCTCCTCTAAATTATCTATTTTAAGGATAATACGAAACAATTAAAAAGTACAACAAAATCATCTATTTGAGAAAATTTCTCACTCTCTTACGTATTTCTTTATAAGGGGGGACGAAAAATGACGATTTTCGTGTTTTTTTTAGGCGCTTTACTCGGCTTCTTTTGGCTTTTGCTCTTACAAACCCTGTTTTGGAATCTGCCAAAAAGTGATTCTCGTTCTCACTACCAGAAAGTAAACAAAGTTTCGGATAACCATTGGTTTTTTCTCCTTCCTACAAGACGGCTTTCACCCCCGCTTTATTGGGTCTTCGCTTGCATATGCTATGGCGGACTTTGCGGGGTTGCCTTTCATGATTCAGAAAGCTTCCTGGCTTTTGTCTGGCTGACCAGTGCCTTTTTACTCAGCTTGACCGACTTGATAGACTATAGCGTCTACCCGCAACTGCTGTACCCCGCCCACCTACTGCTAGCGCTGGCACAGCTTAGAAGCGGCGCTTCTTTTCAATGGCTGTCTTTAGGATTGCTGGTTCCACTGGTCTTTTTTGTATGGCAGGAAAAAATGGGCGGCGGCGATCTCTTAGTGCTGGCAGGTTGGAGCATTTGGCTAGCGCCAACGACCCTTTTGGCTCTCTTACTAGTAGCCAGCAGTCTTGGTCTCCTCGCTTTTTTTAGCTATCAAGGCATCTGGAAGAAACGATTGGCGCAGTTGCCCTTCGTCCCCTGCTTGAGTCTGGGTTTGCTGATTGTTCGCTTCCTAGCGTTTCATACTTTTGACGGTCTTTTTCTTTGAAGTGAAAAAAACAGGACAGGAAAAAGCGGGACAAGTTGGTCTCATCCCGCTTTCTCTTTCTGCTCTGTTGCTTCTCCTGCCTATGATAACGGCGTCCGTTTTTTGCGATCAAGGTAGATGCCCACTGCAATTACTACTAACAACAGTCCAAGGACGACCCAACCAGCGGTCGTGGTGTCATTGGTTTTCGGTAAGTTGTCAGTTCCCGGCTTCGGTGTTTTGCCTTCTTTGACACGATTGTTGAATACCATCTCTGCCGTTTGCTCCGCTTCAGCTACTAATTTTCCTGCTTGTTCTTTGACGGTGACCGTTACTTGATAGGTGGTTTCATCATAGATGATCGTGGCGTCGTTGCCAGCTTTTTCACGAATCGTGTAACGATGTTCCCCAGCATCGTCATACGTCAATGCATCAAAGGTAATCGTTCCGTTTGCGTCATTGCGTTGGGTTTGCAGAACCTTTCCAGCTTCATCAACTAATTCAAATGTGAATTCGTTGGCTTGCAAGTTTCTACCCGTCAAGACTTTCTTCGCACTTAGTACGACACTGCCTGCTTGTGGTTGGTAGCTGTTTTCAAAGACTTGGTTGCCTTCGTATTCAGCAACTGCGGTCAACTGTCCGGCTTCATCAGTCACAGTCACAACTACTGCAAGCTCTTTTGCATCGTAAGTGATGGTACCGTCAGTTCCTGTTTTCTCACGAATGGTGTAGTGATACTCACCTGCTTTGTCATATGCAAGAGCATCGAAGTAGATCTTGCCAGTGGCGTCGTTGGCTTTTGTTTGAAGAACAGTTCCGTCTTCATTGACTAGTTCAAAATCGAATTCATTTGCTTGTAGCGTACGACCAGTTAAGACTTTCTCGGCACTTAGTACGACACTGCCTGCTTGTGGTTGATAGCTGTTTTCAAAGACTTGATTGCCTTCGTATTCCGCAACTGCCGTGAGCTGTCCGTCTTCATCCGTTACAGTGACAACTACCGCCAGTTCTTTCCTATCGTACGTAATTGTGCCATCGATTCCTGCTTTCTCACGGATGGTATAGTAGTACTCACCTGTTTCCTCATAAGGGAGTGCGTCAAAGTAGATCTTGCCAGTGACATCATTGGCTTTTGTTTGAAGAACGTTCCCTTCTTCATCCACTAGTTCAAAGGCGAATTCATTTGCTTGTAGTGTACGACCAGTTAAGACTTTCTCGGCACTTAGTACGACACTGCCTGCTTGTGGTTGATAGCTGTTTTCAAAGACTTGGTTGCCTTCGTATTCCGCAACTGCGGTCAACTGTCCGGCTTCATCAGTGACGGTTACAACTACCGCCAGTTCTTTTGCATCGTAAGTGATGGTGTCATCAGTTCCTGTTTTCTCACGAATGGTGTAGTGGTATTCGCCTGCCTTGTCATATGCAAGAGCATCAAAGTAGATCTTACCAGTGGCGTCGTTGGCTTTTGTTTGAAGTACAGTTCCATCTTCATCGACTAGTTCAAAAGCGAATTCATTTGCTTGTAAGGTACGGCCGGTTAAGACTTTCTCGGCACTAAGTACGACACTGCCGGCTTTTGGCGTATAGTCGTTTTCAAAGATCGCATTGCCTTCGTATTCGGCCACTGCCACGAGCTGTCCGTCTTCATCGGTGACGGTTACAACTACCGCTAGTTCTTTTGCATCGTAAGTGATGGTGCCATCAGTTCCTGCTTGCTCACGGATGGTGTAACGGTATTCGCCTGCTTTGTCATATGCAAGAGCATCGAAGGCAATTTGCCCGGTTGCATCATTGGCTTTTGTTTGAAGAATGTTACCATCTTTATCTACCAGTTCAAATATAAATTCGTCAGCTTGTAACGTGCGGCCTGTCAAGACTTTCTCGGCACTCAGTACGACACTACCAGCTTTTGGTGTATAGTCGTTTTCAAAGATCGCATTGCTATCATACGTTGCTTTTGCCACTAGTTGCCCGTCTTCATCGGTTACTTTCACGACAACACCAATTTCTTTCGTGTCATAGGTAATGGTACTATCTGCGCCAGCTTTTTCCCGAATCGTATAACGGTATTCGCCGACTTCGCCATATGTCAATTCATCGAAATAGATTTGACCATTTACGTCATTGGTTTTCGTCTGTAACACGTTGCCTGCTTCACCGACTAGCTCAAAGGCAAACTCGTTGGCTGCTAGTGTGCGGCCTGTCAACACTTTCTCTACATTCAAGACCACACCGCCAGCTTTTGGCGTATAGTCGTTTTCAAAGACTTGGTTGCCTTCATATTCCGCAACTGCGGTCAATTGTCCGTCTTCATCGGTGACGGTCACGACTACCGCTAGTTCTTTCGTATCGTATGTGATGGTACCGTCAGTTCCTGCCTTCTCACGAATGGTGTAGTGATACTCACCTGTTTCCTCGTAAGGGAGCGCGTCAAAGTAGATCTTGCCAGTGGCGTCATTGGCTTTTGTTTGAAGAACAGTTCCGTCTTCATCGACTAGTTCAAAATCGAATTCATTTGCTTGTAAGGTACGACCGGTTAAGACTTTCTCGGCACTTAGTACGACACTGCCGGCTTTTGGCGTATAGTCGTTTTCAAAGACTTGATTGCCTTCGTATTCGGCAACTGCCGCGAGCTGTCCGTCTTCATCGGTGACGGTTACAACTACCGCCAGTTCTTTTGCATCGTAAGTGATGGTGCCGTCAGTTCCTGCTTTCTCACGGATGGTATAGCGGTATTCACCTGCTTTATCGTAAGGAAGAGCGTCAAAGTAAATCTTGCCAGTTGCATCATTGGCTTTTGTTTGAAGTACAGTTCCTGCTTCATTGACTAACTCGAAGTCAAATTCTTCTGCTTTCAAATCACGACCGATCAGCACTTTCTCAGCATTCAAAACGACACTACCGGCTTTTGGCGTATAGTCATTTTCGAAGACTTGATTGCCTTCATAGACTGCTTTCGCAATCAACTGGCTGTCTTCTTCAGTGACGGTCACAGTTACCTTTAGTTCCTTGTCAGTATAGGTGATGGTTGGATCGTTGCCGGCTTTTTCCCGAATCGTATAGTGGTACTCGCCAGGCTCGTTGTAAGTGATGGTGTCAAAGGTAACTTGACCGTTACCGTCATTGGTTTGCGTTAAAATCACAGAGCCAGCTTCATCCACCAGGTGGAAAGTAAATTCGCCGGCTTTTAGCTCGCGTCCATCAAGCATTTTCTGAACATTCAAGGCAAGGGTTGTTTCTTTGATTTCTCGCTTATTGGCTAGTTCAAAGACATAATTGACTTGCTTATCAGAAATAGTGAAGGTGTACTGAGTCGCATCTCGCTCGTATCCTTCTGGTGCGGTGATTTCTTGGATCATGTAATCGCCGTAACGCAGATTGTCGATCCGTTCAATGGCGTTGCCGTTTTCCATGATCTGATTGTTTTTCACCACCAGATTCGACAAGATGACTTCATAGGTGTTTTGCGCATTTTTGCGGCTTAATTGGAAAACTGCTTCTTCATCGATCCCTCGTTCTTTCGTGCCATCGGCATCGTATTTCACGATCGTCAAGGAGCCGTTCGTCCCAGAAGAGGTTCCGCTACCGTCTGTCGACTTGATGGTAACTTCTTTGGTCACTGTGTGAATTTCGATCTCACTACCCGTCAAATTGACACTATTGGCCACCCGTTCATTGTTCAAAATCCCGGGATCAAGCTGTGTTTGATAAACGATAAAGTACGGTTTATCAATCATTTCTTCAAAAGCGATCACTAACGATTGCGTCCCTGCGACCACATCCGAGGTGATTTTCGGATTGTCTTCGTTGGTGAAGGTGACTTTTTCCCCTTTTTCCCACGTGCCATTGTTTAAGACCGCTTCATACACATCTACGATCACGTTATCATCGGCATCGCGTAAAAAGGTGTGCTGATTGTAGTTGATGGTATCGGTCACTACCGCATTGTGAATTTTGCGACTGTCAGCGTTGATCATGATTTCCCAATCGAGCAATCGATTGTTCTCGGCATTCTGGCTGCCGTTTTTCATCAACCAGTCCGTTTTCGCAGACTTGTCGACTTGGCCATCGGCAGTCAACGTTGTGTCATTGTCCGTCAATGTAATAGTATTTTTGTAGGTAAATACTTCTTCAGATGCTTCCGTTGCCAAGAAGACCGCCAGTGTTTCTGACGTTTCTTTCAGCAAGGTGATCGTAACTTTCTTCGTGTCAGGGTCATAAGTGTAACTGTAATCCTCGTTTAGCTCCAATTGCTCTTTCAGTGCTCTGACTTGTGTCGTATATCCAGTTACCGTGACCGTGTAAAGCGTCAAGTCTTTCAAAGTTTGGCCTTCTTGCAGCTGGTCCGTGATGGTTGCATCTTTATTGATTTTTTCTTTGTACGTATTGAATAGCCCCATCCAATAGACTTGATCGCTTGAAGCAGTCTGCTCATCAAAAATAGTTCCTAAGTTCCGACCTAATACGGCGGTAATCGCAGTGGCGACATCTTCCCCTTCACCAATAAATAGGCCATATTTCAAGGCATTTTTTAACCAGTTGGTATCCATCCAAGTATTAGATTCAGAAGCTTCCGTGAACGTATTGCCAGCTTCGTCTTTATAATGGACAAACGCTGCATTACTAAACCGGCTGCTAGAACTTCCTAATGCGATCTGCTGTGAAACATCGAAGCTGGTTTTAAAATTAACAGTGATCGTTGCCGAAGTCGTTTGGTACGCCCCTTGCAGCTTGATGCGAAAACCCGTCTCAAGTTCCTTCGTTGTGCCGTCCGTCAGTGTTTTCGTTTCTTTGATCAGCTCCAGCGTATAGTCGGTATCAAGAACCAAAGGCTCGGTCACGCCGCTCGCCGTCACTACCAGCGTATCCGCCAACAAGGCCAGTGCGCTGCTGTTTGCGCCAGAGATCAATTGATAGCGGTCTTCGATGATCAGGTCGCTAACTGTTTGCTGATTGGTATTGGCATCAATCTTCCATGCGACAGTCTTCGTCTCATAATCTTTGGTGCCAGCTGTTTTCACGACACCGATCGTTTTGGTTGGCGTCACGATCCCACTGCCCGTCAACGAGGTATTTTGATTGTCGCGGACCGAAGCGTAGTTGTAAATACGGGTATCGGCTAAAACCGATTCATATAGCTGAGTATCGTATTGAATCTTGTAGTAACCAGCTTTGGCAAACGTGATACCAAAGCGTACGATTTCCCCCTCTTTGTCCAGCTGGTACGTCCCATCAAAGGACCAATCTTCTGCTGGAATCGAGTTACCATCTTTGTCTGTGATCACCAAAGTCTCTGGCACAAAAAAGTGCAGGGCTTTGTCAGGATCCGTTCCTGAATAGGTCTGATCCAAAACTTTGGCTTGGTCTTTGTCCAATGTGACGGAAATTTCCCATGACGCACGTTTCGTTTCTTGATCATACCCTTTAAACCGTTTGTATTCTGATTGTTCATCATAGGTCACCGTTGCTTCTGCGGTTTTTTCTGTAAAATCGCTACCGTTGATTGTTGCCGTGTTTTTGAAAGAAGAAGCCGTTGGATCGGTGACTGCACTATTGATGACGATGCGGACCGGTTGATTGACGGTTTGATTGAAGGTAAACGTGTTGTTGACGCTGTTAAAGGTATATAAGCCATCGGTACGAACCCACTCCTTGGTAGCTTCATCGTACAAGTAGCCCGTCGAGGTACTATAAGATAAGCCTTGGGGCATCTTATCGGTGATCACCACATCGTGCAATTCACGACTGGTTTGGTTAAAAATAATTTCCCAGACCACTGAACCGCTGGAAGTCACATTACCAGTCTTAATGATATCGACTTCATAAATCGGCAATGTAATGATGATCTCATGACCATCTTCATCGTAGATCCCAGTATGAATCGTCACTTCTTCAGTAACAGTACTCACACTTAATTCCGTGATCAGATCAATGGTTCCCGAACGATTGGATAATGTCTGTGCGGCCTCATTAAACGTGACAGTCAATGTACCATCATGATCCAAGGTAAAGGTTCCGATCGATTGTCCGCCAGAACGAGTCAATTCGCCGCTAACGGTATTATGAATGGCAAAATAGTCTGGCAATTGATACGTATAATAATCGCCTGCGCGAATTTCTTCCGTGTCTGCTAACGACCAGTCAAAATGGATTTTGATGTTGCCGTTATACATCGGTGGATTTTCGGCAGTGAAGGGTTGATCGTTTAAGTCAGTGATCCGAACATTATCAAATAGCTGCACGCCCCGTTCATTTAGGTTGGCACTAAGATTTTCAGCGGTAGCAGAAGCTTCCGTTTCCGTCTCAGCATCTGGTGCTCGGGGTTGAATGCTGTTTTGATTCAGTGTCGAAGATGCTTGGGTTGCTTGACTTTCACTAGGAACGGTTGCTTGTTCTTCTTCTGCTTGACTCGTTGCTGACTGAACTGCTCCCGCTGTCGATGAATCCGTAGGTGCTTTTTCCGTATCGATCGTTCCGGTCACAGGTTCGCTACTTTCTAACGTTTCGGTCGTTCTTTCGGTGCTTTCGGTTGCGTTGATTGCTTCTGCCAGTATGATCGTTGGTTCACAAAGGATAGAACCAAGCAAGACTAGCAAACATATATAGATAGAAAATTGTTTTTTCATAATTGCTCATTCCTTTTTATAAATTTTTTCAATTGATCTCGGAAGCGCTCGACGAATAATATTGTTCAACAGTGAGCAAGATATCCCAACAAACAACTGCTTTTTGCCTCCTCCCCATGATTCAAAAATTTTGGTCTTTGCTACTTGTATCAAACGTATTACTCCTATCCCACACGTCGAATTTCCCAAAATTGTGGGGGGGGATGTAATCAAA
>JAFEHB010000423.1_pt1 | contig 31815 bp, 35 predicted proteins | sample 9267121 | NCBI WGS metagenome assembly JAFEHB01 (sample SAMN17103336, study PRJNA684904) | human gut metagenome | isolation source: diarrhea sample from child under the age of five | host: Homo sapiens | place: South Africa: Mafikeng, Mafikeng Provincial Hospital | collected 2019-09 | reverse complement strand
ACAATCAATAATGAATAATAAAATTCATTAACTGATTACGTACATATTATACGAGAAGGTGTTACTATGTATGCGGTCATTTATGGTGACATGGAAAATGGAGAAAACATTGAAGTAGAAGGACTATTTCAAACACACGTTGAAGCAGTGAAAGCATTGTATGAGAGTGCTTCTAAGACATTTGATTCTATGAATATTGATATAGAATCATGTGAAGAAGATGATTATGACTGGAGTCCTCGTGGTGAAATCCATAAGGAAAGTGCCTGGGCTAATAGTGGCGGTAAAGATGGATATGCTTTGTTTTGGAATGTGATAGAGATAGATAACAGAGCTTTTCAAAACAAATAAATGTAAAATATGACATATAGAGTGAAAAGTTTCAACTTCAAAAGAGTTGATGCTTTTTTATTGCTTCTAAATAAGGTAAAATTGAAATAAAGGCGGATCACAATATGAAAAAAGAAGCGAAGAAGAAACTTTATGAAAGCACTGTGGAATTATTGAAAGAGAGTGATTATGAAGATCTCACAGTAGGAAAGATATGTCAAAATGCCTGTCTTTCTAGACAATCATTTTATCTTTATTATCATTCCAAAGATGAGATATTAAAAGAAATCTATTTTAATCTATTTAAGTATACTTATCTAGATAAAATAGAAGACAAGCAGTATATAGAGTCTGATGATTTTATTATGAAAGTAATTGATGTCTATGAAGCGCATGCAACTATCTTCATTACATTAGAGAAGTGGTACTACCAGGATTTTTTATCACAGGAGAAGCAGCGTTTTCTAGAAGAAGTCTCTCTTCGTGAATTTAATAATCCATTTATTGAGAAATACTTTAAGTATTTCATGATTTCTTTCTTAACACCCCTCCACTATATCATGATGGGATGGCTCAATGGGGATAAGAAAGAATCAAAACAAGAACTACAGACAATCATTAAAACATTTGTATATCACAAATAATAAAACCCTCTCATTTTTGAGAGGGCCCTTTATTTTATAAGTCTTTAGTTAGATTATATGCTTCAGTAATAGCTGTCTTGATATTACCAATTTCATGGGCATCACCAATCATATGATAGTTAAGACCACTTGCCTGAAGCATTTCTTCTACAGCTGGGTTCTTCTTATAACCTGCTGCAAAGATAAGTGTATCCGCATCCTTAATAGTATGAGTGACACCATCAAGTGTATAGTTAATTTCAGTTTCAGTCACTGATTCTACCTTAGCACTTGTAATAATCTTGATGCCTTTTTCCATCATTCTTCTTACAAGTAAGCTTCTGCCTGGTCCAGATTCATTCATCATAACACCATTGGCCATTTCAAGTACTGTGACATCTCTATTTCTAGGGAATAAGTCATTGATTAATGGTGCTAAGTAATCAGCTGTTTCACAACCTACTGATCCACCACCAATAATAACGATCTTACGACCTGGGAACTGTTTACCCGCTAATACATCATCTGCAGTCATCCATGATTTGAACTGAGTAAATGGATTAATAACGATTGGAGAAGCACCAGTACCTGCAATGACTTCATAATCCTTGAATTCATTCTGTAACATATCTAAAGTCACTTCTGTATTTAATCTTACATCAACACCTTCAAGTTTATGAGCCATATACTTGATAACGAGTGTTAGATCCTGTTTTGCGATAGGAACTGCAGCTAAGTTCATTTCCCCACCTAACTTATCATCCTTTTCACATAATACAACATGATGGCCTCTCTTATGAGCTACAAATGCAGCTTCCATACCTGCTGGTCCACTACCAATGACAAGAATATTCTTCTTTTCTTCTGCTTCTTTAATTGTATCTTCATTTTCAATTTCTAATGAAGGGTTGATTGTACAAGACACACGTTTACCAAACATAATACCTGTTAAGCAGCGTAAGCATCCAATACATGGTCTAATATCTTCTACATGACCATTCATTGCTTTATTAACGAATTCTGCATCACATAAGTTAGCACGTCCCATCATACAGATATCTGCTTTATCATTCGCAATGAGTTCATCTGCAATCCAAGGTTCAGTAATACGTCCAACTGTTGCCACTGGAATAGATACATGCTTCTTGATTTCTTCACTTAATAATGCATGTGAACCCATCTTAGTTCCTGGTGCTGGAATAGAACTTCCTCTTGCGATAGTTGTACCACCAGAAACATGAAGCATATCTACACCTGCTGCTTCTAATTTTTTAGATACATAAATCATATCATTGATGTTTAAACCACCATCAGTATATTCATCACCAGAAATACGTACATCAATAATAAAGTCCTTACCACACATTTTACGTACTTCTTCAATAACTTCTAAAGTAAGTCTTAATCTACAAGAGATATCTCCTCCGTATTCATCTGTTCTCTTATTATATAAAGGAGATAAGAAACCACCTAATAAACCATGAGCATGAGCTGCATGGATTTCAACACCATCAGCACCTGCAGTTTTAACTCTTAAAGCTGCTTCACCAAACTGTTTAATAATAACCTTTAATTCTTCTTTAGTGACTGAACGTGGTGCTTCTTTTGCATAATATGGTCCTACATTACTTGGTGCGATTAATCTTGGTGTACCAGGAATTGGGAAAGCCATATAAGCTGGGTGGAATAACTGTGGTAGAATCTTACAATCATACTGATGTACAGCTTCAGTTAATTTTTTCCATCCAGGAATAAAGCTATCATCATGAATAGACATATCTCCAGGTAAATAGATATATGTTGGTTCGACTGTAGTGACTTCAGTAACGATTAATCCAACACCACCCTTTGCACGAGCTGCATAATGTGCCACTAATGCATCAGTAACATAACCCTTATCAGCTAAGTTTGTACTGATAGGAGGCATAAAAACTCTGTTTTTTACAACTGTTTCACCAACTTTAATAGGTGAAAATAAATGTGAAAATTCCTTCATTTGTATTTTCCTCTCTTTCGTCCACATTATATCACTCCTCTTGTGAATAAAAAATCATGCTTATATATAAAAACAGTCATATTTTGCCTTCTTAATATAGAAAGAAGACAATATATGACCGTTATAAAACAATTTGTATACGCTTACCTTTTTGGGATATTTTTATTTCTTCTTCTGTTTCCAGCTTAATATGTTCTGCATTTAAAGTGATCTTGCATTTCTCATCTTCGTAGATAGTTTCTTCTTCATTAATAAAATCTTCTAATATTTCATCAAAGTTATCGAGACTCATTTCTCTTTCTTCTGTAGGTGCAAAATTCTTCTTAAAACGTTTTCTATAATTACTCGGTGATATACCATAGATTTCTTTAAACGCTTCTGTATAGGCTTTAGAATTAGGCATACCACATTCATCTGATATCTCTGATATATTCTTTATTCCTTCTAATAGATCTTCTAGAGAAGCACGAATACGTACACTATTTAAATACTTGACAAAGGTAATACCAGTAAACTTCTTAAATAATTTGGATGTATAACTTAAACTGAATGAAAGTGTATCTGCCACATCACCTAAAGTTAAGTTCTCATTGTAGTGAGAATCGATATATAAAATAGCCTGCATATAGTTCTTATGGGCTTCATCCTGTAAAGGGAGAGAAGACATAGAGAAAGAAACCTGAGAAGCAATAGAAAGGATGTCCATCATATAGGCATTAAGAGTATAGAGGTTATAGTTTTCCTGTCGAATAAGTTTAAGGATTCCTGATATCTTATTTTTTAATTGATCATAAGCCTGATTTGTGACAATCATTGTAGAAAAAGCTTCAGTGCTATTCCCACTCATTGCGGAAGTCATACGATCAAAATCTATATGTATTGTAAGAATCACTCCATCTTTCTTATGAGAGATTAAATGTATATCTCCAGGTGCAATCATCAAAAGTTCACCTTTAGACAACTTAGAAGTAAACTTCTCTGTCACTATCTGGTATTCTCCCTGCAAGACATAAGAGAGTTCTAAACTCTTTTGTCTAGAGAAGATATGACGATCAAAGCTGTTAATACTTAAAGAGAGAGGATACCCGAATTTCTGTCCTGAAAAATCATAATAGTCTGACATATTCATCATAATAGTAAGTCCTCCAGATATTTACCTATTCCATCATGATCACAATCATCACATACTGCATCAGATAGTTCTTTCACATGTTCAAGTGCATTACCCATTGCGACACCTGTTCCTGCCTTAATAAGCATAGGAAGATCATTTTCACCATTTCCAAAAGCGATGGTATCCTTTAAATCAATATGATGAAAACGTGCAATTCTCTCCAACATTGTTCCTTTATCTACACCTTTTGGTCCTATTTCAAGCCAATAAGGATCAACTAAAGAACATGTATAATCAAGTCCCTTAACGTCAAAGGAAGGACGTCCATAAAAGACAAATTTATCAAATATTGCATCTTCATGTATCGGTTTATGCAAATGTAGTAATTGAACAAGCAAGGATTCATTATAATGGAACATCACTCTTTTATTATTGATATAGACAATAAAGCCATAGTGATGTGCTTTCGCATATCTTCTTACTTTTAAGTAATCATCATAGTTTAAGCGTTCATGTTCAAGTACATTCTCGCCTAGATGATCATGATAAGCTTGTCCATTATTGCATGAATAGCCACTCATTGGATATTTTTCAAAATGAAGCATATCACCATATTTCTTTAAACTATTAATATGACGACCACTCGAGAGAATAACGCCTATTCCCTTCTCTTCTAGTTTAATAAGTGCCTCTAGTGTTCGTGGTGAGATTTTAGAACGACGGTTTAGTAATGAACCGTCCATATCACAAAATATTAACTTCATAAAACACCTCCATGAAACAATCATAACACAAAAGGCTTCAGGACTAAAATCCTGAAGTCAAAGTAATAAGATATTTAGTAAACATGATAAGTATAAATGCAATCACGAACGTATGAGAACCTAGTTTTTTATAGAAGAAAGACATGCATAATCCTACCCCTATTTCAATACAGATTGTTCCTATAAGTCCTAAGATACAAATATCATAAAAGAAGAAATCAGTGAGAATAGAAAAGAAAACAAATGCAACTAGTGTATACACTATTCTTTTGAACATCATTGCATGATACTTCTTTCTTCCCATTCTGATAATTGAAAATATATCTATTTCAATATACTGGAAGATACAATCAAACACTATTTTTAAATACAAGTAATTAACTAGAAGTGAAAATGCAATATAAATAGATCTTTGAGGAAAGAAGTATTTGATATCAATATAGTCAGTAAAGGAGATATGAAATACTTCTCTACATATTAGAAATAGAATGAAGGGAGAAACATAGTTCTTAATAATCTTCACTCTTGAGTTTCCCCTCCTCTAGTAAATAGGTATGTGTATAGTGAACACGCGCTAAGCGATCATGTGATGCAATCACTACACTTTTACCACTTTCTACTAATGTATTGACCATATTCTCAAATACGACAATACTCTCTTCATCCAAGCCTCTAGTTGGTTCATCAAAAAAAATAAGGTTCTGTTCTTCCATCACCGCTTGGATAATACCCGCTTTTTGTCTCATACCAACAGAATAATTCTTAAATGTAGAAGAACTATCATACTCTAATGCGTACATATGACATAGTTCTCTTATTCTTTCTTCATTATAGTGATGATTGATTGAAGCTAGAAATTCAAGATTGAATCTTAAAGACTCATTTTCAATAAATCCTGGATTTTCTATAAGTGCACCTATATATGTATCAGGCTTCTTTTCAATAGTGCCTGAATCAATTTGAATAATATCGCAGATGATCTTAAAGAGTGTAGATTTACCACATCCGTTCTTTCCATGTATATAGAGACATTCTCCTTTATTTATTTCTAGATTGATATCTTCTAATACAGTGTTTTGTTTAAAGCTCTTTTTAATATGATTGACTTTCAACATATTTATCTCCTCCTAGAAGAACATATAATGACAAATTAAATTAATAATGATAGGTAAAGCGATATAGAGAATGTTTGATTTTCTATTGAACTGTAAGTAAATAATAGATATCTCAAACAAGTAAAGAAATGTGTAACTGACTAACATCAATAGAAGCTTAATACTCATATGAGAGAGACCATATACAAAAAATAAGAAGCCATAGAGAATAGCTAAGAAAAGAAGTGTAGTCATGATCATAAAGGCATAGATATTATGTTTTGTATTCTTATAGCCCTTACGTGTAATCAAAGTATGGTTAATTCCATTGATGATCATCACCTTCTTATACATAATCACTAGATAAGTAATATTCAAAATCAAGGTAATATAATTACTTGTAAGAAGAATATAAATGAAATTAACTCTTTTATTTAACCGTGTGACTACAGGAATAAGGAGAATCAATACAATAAGTGAAATGGTGTCCTGTTTCTTAATAAGTTTAAGTAGTGGAGTCATGATAATCCCTCATTCCAAAAAGAATAGATGACAAGAGATAATAAAGTAATGCCGTACCGATATAGAAAAGATGAGGATTGTTATTTAAAACAGGACTTTTAATAATGCTTGGGGTGAGAATATTTATGATATTAAGGAAATAAGCCAATGTGGCTAATAAGCTTCCTGATGTATTATAGAATGTATGAGATAAAACAGATGCGCCAATATAAAGAATAAGAGATACAAGCAAACCTAAAGTTCTATAGAGATAGACATTCTTAATAAAATACTGTAATGAGAATAAGAAATGAGAAAAGAATGCATAGCCTAATGATGAAAGAATCATATAAATAATAAGATTAAGAAGTAGTGAACTCGATAATAGATGAGTCTGTCTAGTCGCATTCATATAGATTGGATTAATAGAGAAAGATATCTTAAAAAAGAAAAGATGAATAATGAGTATTGTAAGTAGATGAGTCATAAGAATAAGAATAAATGTTGCAAGAAAATTGAATTGTCTTTCCTTTTTATGATAAAGAGAAGAAGACATGCGTGTTATCATAAAATGATTGAATTTATTATGATTATATAATAAGAAATCAGCACTAATGATATTAGGCACAATGAGTGTTGTAAGGACATATAATATAAGTGTCAGTCCTGAATCCTGTAAGCAATAGAAGAAGTCTAAGCCCATTTCAGGATCCTTTGATTTCATTAGTATCATTTCTTTTTCAGGAATAGATCCATAGGCTCCTTTATAGCTGATGAATATTCCTGCAGCAATCGCAATGAAATAAATAGAAAATAAGAGAAGTTTCTTTTTTGATTTAAATAAGTAGAAGAATTGTTTCATAAATTATCTCCTTAATATGTTAGAATATAATTAATAGTTCTTTTGTTTATTTCATTTTAGATAATACATAATATATATTCAATTGAGTGGTCGTGAATGGTCTATTTAAAAGCGTCAATGATAAGGAGATGAAATCTATGGCGTACAAAATTGCGATTGTAGATGATGAAGAAAATGACTTAAAACATGTTTGTCATCATATAAGCGATTTCTTCTCATCTACAGATATACAACTTAATACATATATGGATGCCTTACAATTTCCTATAGATATATATTTTGATGTCTTATTTCTTGATATCGATATGCCCCATGTTTCAGGATTAGAACTTGCGAAAGAGTATAAAAAAAGACATCAAAATGCCTTAATCATCTTTATTACTGGTCATAATGAACTTGTTTATAAAGCTTGTAATATTCATCCTTTTGACTTTATTAGAAAAGAGAATCTTGATATTGAAATGCCTGATGTATTAAAAGAAATCAATTATCAATTGTCTCATTTACATCCAAGTGTGACATTTTATATCAATGGAAATGCCTATATATTAAGAAAAGAATCTATTCTTTATTGTGAAAGCTTCAATCATCAAACAGAGATACATTTTGATACATCTTCTATTACTGTCAATATGCAGCTAAGTGATGTAGAAAGAACGATTGATTCTAATCATTTCAAAAGAGTAGGACGTTCTTATCTAGTAAACATGAAAAAGGTGACCAAGCTAGAAGGTACAACATTATATATAAGTGAGCATTACCAGATACCAATAAGCAGAAGAAAGAAAAAGCTTGTATTAGAGTATATGAAGGAGGTGCATCTTTGATGTTAGAAACAAATAATATAAGTTTCATTGCATTGTCCTTGATGTTGTTGTCATTTTTCTACTATGTGTATTCTATCAACATAAAAAAGAACCTGATGCAGTTTATTGGTTCCATAGTTTTATTAGCATCTGTTTCTATTATTTCTTCTATGTTGATACATAATGGACTTCTTAGTATATGTCTATTAAGTTTATGCTTAATTCTGTTTAAGCAGGACAGTCTTCTAGAATGTCTATTTATATCACTCTACTTTATCTTTCTTAAGGTTCTTACCTATGTGATTATGACATGGGGTATCAATATTTTTATATATGATCTAGTTTTACCTATTCATGATGCAATCTATGGTTCAGATATCCTTTTATGTGTATTTTTACTTCTTACAGGGCATTTATTTAAGAATTATTTACTGCATATTAAAGAATATACCGCCTTCTATCTTGGTATCCATTCTGTTTTAATACTCATCTATTTGTCCTATCTTATAACTATTTTCAAGAAAGGTTCTCTTCCCATTGAAAGTTCTATAGAAATTGTATTGATTACTATTCTAGTGATATTGATCTATCAGATGGTTAATAGAATACTAAGTATAGAGAAAGAGAATTATCTAGTAAAATTAAACAATGAGGAATTGAAATTCAATAAGAAGAATTATGAAAATATCATTTCTCATATGAACGAAATCAGAAAGATTAAACATGATATGAATCATATGTTGTTGTCATTACTGGATGATTGTGAAAAAAAAGATTATGAATCACTCAATAATCATATTCATAACCAATTACATACAATAAATAAAACACAAACAGTGGATACAGGCAATGCCTCTTTGAATCTTATACTATCTTCTCAATTATCTAAGATTAAAGATAAGAATATTGAATTTATTGCCAGTCAATTTGATGATGATATCCCTATAGACAAAGTAGACTTCTATGTATTACTAGGTAACCTATTAGATAATGCGATTGAGAATTGTACATCAAAGTCTATTAAGAAGATTATTCTTGATATTTATAAAGAGAGTAATGATTTCGTTATTGATATTAAGAATACAAGCATCAATAATCCTCTTGTTGATAATCCATACTTCAATACTACTAAAGAAGAGAGAGGGCATGGGTTTGGAATGCGTTCTATTATGAATATAGTCAATAAGTATCATGGTGAGATCACCTATGATTACTCATATCGTTATTTTAGTGTTCAAATCAAAATAAAAAGCTAGAAATTCTAGCTTATCTATTAAACAACGTCTCTTCTATTGCACAAATCTTATCTGCAATACATACTATCCATGCTTCAGTGCATGTTGGAGGAATAGGAGTTAAAGGAAACATATGTCTAACTATAATATTTTTAACTCGTGGTGATAGTGTATAGTCCTTTTCTGCATTCCTAAAAGCACATTCTGGATGAGTGAACCCGTGGAGATGTCTTCCTTCTCCATCATGCCAGTCATATAAGAAATAATCATGTAATAATGCGCCAATAACTAAAGCGTCCATATTGACTTGTATTGGGAGCCATTTCGCAATCTTAACACTCATACGAGCGACATTTACACAATGTGTATAAACAGAAATAGAACCATGCTGTATATAATTCTTTGTTTCATTGATTCGACCACAATTCTCTAGATAACGTAATTTCTTTTGAATAATGTATGTCATTCATTTATCCTCCATTATTGAAACCCTTAATCCGCCTGTATTATAATATAGACATGTAAATAAAAAAATGGTCAGAATAATATACATATGCTACTAAATATACATATTTACTAGAAAGTGAGATATAACTATGGATAAAAAGATAGACAGACGTGTTCTTAAGACAAAACGTGCAATATATAATGCTTTTGTAGAACTTTTATCTGAAAAAGAAATCAATCATATTACAATCACTGATATCTCTAAAAAAGCAGATATCAACCGTAAAACATTCTATAACTACTATTCAGATATCTATGAAGTTATGGAAGAGATAGAAAACCTGATGGTTGATACATTCATCAAAAGACTTGATACAATAGAATTTACGAATATGACTGATTTCCTCACAGAAATCTTTAGTCAGTTTACTGAAATCATTAATAGTGATCTAGACTTCTTTAGTCATCTCTTTAAGACAAATAATCGCTCTATCTTAATAGTAAAGATTGTAGAAGCGATTAAAGAGTATATTCGTAAACGTATTGAAAAGGAACAGGAATTAGATTTACAGAAATTTAATATTGTGGCTGATTTCTATATTCCTGGCATTTTATCTGTTTATATGAACTGGTTTATGAATAATCATAATATCTCTATCGAAGAATTATCTCATATCCTCACAGATCTTATTCTTCATGGAACAGAAAAAAATGATCAGGCAATTAAGCCTGATCATTGACTTTGTGTCGATATTTAGAGTCAAAGATGTATCGTACACCCCTTTTAATAATGGTAAGGAATGTAAGGGAACGATACATTTTTTCTTTTGGAAAATGATTTCCAACCACCTGTAATGTTTTCACATTATCACGTGTAGAGAAAGTAAAATGTCCATTGTTTTTAGTGAATATTGCGAAACGTGCAATTTTCTTATTAAAATATACAGAAGCACTGATATAATCAATTTCTTCCCATGGAATCTGAATAAAGTCTTCTTTATTCTTTTCGTTATAGAACTCAAAGGCCTTGTCCCCTACCATGACATCCCCATAGTTAGTTAAACCATTTAGTGAAGTCGCTTTAATTGAAAAATCAACTTTTGTATTTTGTGATTGTGCCATTTTATTTCCTCCTTAAAGATAAGAGGCAGTAAAACTGCCTCTATTGATTACATAATACCGATAACTCTTGCAACGATACCAACAACGAATAATGCGATGATGATAACGATTGGAGATACCTTTTTCTTTAATAAGTAACAGCATAATAATGTAAGTAATAATGCTGCTAAACCAGGTACTAACTGGTCTAAGTTCTGCTGTAAAGTAGTAACCTTAACCTGGTTTAATCCATTAGCACCAAGTGAGCTATACTGACTTAATGCTTCTTTGATACCTGCAGCACCCTTTGGTAACTTATCCCATTCGATATAAGCACCTTTAGACTGAGTAACCTGAGATACTACTGGAGTAAAGCTAATAGATACCCATCTCTGTACTAATGCACCGATGATGAACATACCAAGGATAGAAGCACCTTCAGTAACTTTACCAAGAAGTCCTCCTGACATATCCTTAGCAATAGAAGTACCTACTTTATAACCGAATTCCTGTGTATACCATAAGAATGCGATACGTACTAAGTTCCATACTACGAAGAATAGTAATGGTCCAACAATGCTTCCTGATAATGCAAGTGAAGCACCTAATGCACCTAAGATTGGTCTTACTGTAAACCAGAATACTGGGTCACCAACACCAGCAAGAGGTCCCATCATACCAACTTTAACACCCTGTACAGTCTGGTCATCTACAGGCATACCATTTGCACGTTCTTCTTCAAGTGCTAATGTAACACCCATAACTGGAGCTGATACATAAGGATGTGTATTATAGAATTCTAGATGACGCTTTAATGCAGCGGCTCTATCTTCTTCTTTTGTATATAATTTCTTGATAGCTGGGATAATTGAATAACACCAACCACCATTCTGCATACGTTCATAGTTCCAAGAACCCTGAAGGAACTGATGACGCCAGCATACGTCCATTCTATCTTTTTTAGATAGTGTAATCTTATCTGCCATAATGTTCGTCCTCCTTCAGATTAATAGTCGTTTAAGATGTCACCAAGTGGATCTCCAGATCCTCCAGCGCCACCATTACCTTTACCAGCATTGTCTTTTAATCCAAGATAGATTAAAGCAAGAACAACACCAATAACACCTAATGCGATTAATGTAAGTTCTGAGATAGCTGCTAAAACGAAACCAAGAGCGAAGAATGGCCAAGTTTCTTTTGTAGCCATCATGTTGATAACCATTGCATAACCTACAGCGGCAACCATACCACCGCCAACAGCCATACCACCAGATAACCAAGCTGGCATAGAATTTAATGCACCTGTTACAACCTTAGCTGGAACGAAGCAAAGGATAACTGCTGGGATCATAATACGAAGACCCTGCATTAAGATTGCAGCAATCTGCCATCTTTCAATAGCCTTATAGTTGCCTTTTTCTGCAGCTCCATCCATGAAGTGAACCATAGGGATTGCAAGAGTACGACAGATCATTGTTAAGAATAAACCTGCAACTGATAGTGGAACGGCAACAGCGATAGAAGTATTGATAGCGTTAGTAACGTTTGTACTACCACCCTGTAAACCTAATACCATGATGATTGCTGAAGCAACTGATGCAAGAGCGGCATCTGGTGCAACAGCAGCACCAACGTTTGCCCAACCAAGGGCAATCATCTGTAATGAACCACCAAGGATGATACCTTCCTTTAAGTGGCCAGTAACTAAGCCGATTAACGTACATGCTACTAGAGGCTGATGGAACTGGAATTCATCAAGAATACCTTCCATACCTGCAAGTAAAGCAACAATCGCAATCAGCACAATTGAAATTGCTGACATAAATTATTTCCTCCCTTATTTAGACAATCCTTCTTTAGCTTTATTAAGGATTGCATTGATGTTATCAGGTGAATCATTTGGTACTTTACGTACATCAAACTTAACACCCTTAGCCATAATCTTTTCAATAGTATCAACATCATCCTGACCCATTGATACGGCTTTAGTACAAACGACTTTACCCTGTGAATGAGCCATAGAACCTAAGTTCAATGTCTTAATGTCAACGCCACCTTCGATTGCACGAAGTGCATCCTGTGGGTTTTCGAATAATACTAATGCTTTTGTGTTACCAAAACGTGGATCCTTAGCAACCTGGATCATCTTATCGATTGGTACAACGTGAGCTTTAACACCTGGAGGTGCTGCCTGAATAATCATTTCTTTTCTAAGATCATCATGAGCCACACCATCAGATACTACGATGATACGGTTTGGCTGAGTTGTCTTAGTCCATGCAGTAGCAACCTGACCATGTAATAAACGTGAGTCAATTCTTGCTAATACATACTTGATGTGACCATCACCAATAACTGTTCCTTCAGGAATAGCGCCCTGAGGTGCTGGTGCAGCAGCTGCTGCCTTTTCTTCCTTCTTAGGTTCTAGTGTTTCAGGTTTTGGTTTAACACCATCTCTTGCCACTTCAGTGACATGTGTTGCGATTTCATGAGCTGTTTCCATAGACATACGAGATGCATAAGTTTCAATCAACATTGGTAAATTTAAACCAGTGACAATAGCCCACTTATCTTCATGTCCATTAAGTAAAGCACTTGCCTGATTGAATGGTGTTCCACCCCAAAGGTCTACAAGGAATAATACTTCATCCTGATTTTCAAAACCAGCAATCGCTTCTTCCATTTTTCTGCGAATATCATCTGGTCCTTCGCTAGGCATTAATGTGCAGGCTTTAACGTTAGCCTGATCACCAAAGATCATAGATCCTGACTGGAAAATGCCTTCTGCAAACTGTCCATGACTCGCAAGGATAATTCCTACCATTTTATCTCCTACCTTTCATAATTGTAAGTAAGTAGTGAAGATATACTAATGAAGATATACTTAATATGTATATGGACATCTATACATATGATTTATATATTCATCTAATCCCTATCAACTTATACTCATAGATAAATACAGCTCTTCTCAAAGATATATCTCCTATTTACTATAGGTAATATTATAGCACCATCTCATTTCAGTGCAATAATCCCGATTTAGGAATTATATATACCATACTTTTACATTATATATACCATATATGCAAAAAAGTTGACATCATATCCTATATATGATAATGTCTATGTACAAAACCTTTTGGTTGTGGATTTTTGTCAGAGAAATCTTATTTTCGCCACACAGCGTTTTTTACGTTGTGTGGTTTTTTGTATATTTAGGAGGAAAATTATGAATCAAGATTATATGAAAACAAAACCTATACTGCCTTTAGTACTCTCGATGAGTTTACCAATGGTGTTATCCATGCTTGTCAATTCTCTCTACAATATTGTCGATAGCTTCTTTGTGGCTCGTATTAGCGAGAATGCGATGAATGCCTTATCTTTAGTATTCCCTATCCAGAACTTAATTACTGCGATTGCAGTAGGTTTTGGTGTTGGTATGAATGCAGTTATTGCCTTCTATCTAGGCACAAAGGATCATAAGAAAGCTGAGGACTCCATGGCACAAGGATTACTTCTTTCAGCAATCCATGGGCTAATCTTAATGATTGTCTGTGTTGTGTTTATTCCTAACTTCTTAAAATTCTTTACAAATGATCCAGTGGTATTAAAGGATGGGATATTATATGGACGTATTGCCTTCTCATTCTCTTTTGTGATTCAGGTAGGTATTGCCTTTGAAAAGATCTATCAGTCTTTAGGACGTATGGCTCTCACTATGAAGATTATGATTATAGGATGCGTGACAAATATTATTCTTGATCCTATTTTAATATTTGGTTTAGGCCCTATTCCTGCAATGGGTATTGCGGGAGCTGCGATTGCGACTGGTATTGGTCAGACAGTTCCTTTTATTCTATATCTATATTATTATAAGGTTGATTTACCACTACGTATTCATAAGGAAGCTTTAGAAAGTACTCAATATTATAAGAAGTTATATGGTATTGGTATTCCTGCCACTTTAAATATTGCCTTACCTTCTGTTCTTATTTCTGTCTTAAATGCGATTCTAGTAAGCTATTCAGCTATTTATGTTGTAGTACTAGGTATCTATTATAAGCTTCAGACATTTGTCTTTATGCCATCTAATGGAATCATTCAGGGTATTAGACCTCTTGTTGGATATAACTATGGGGCTAAAGAATATGATCGTATCAATAAGATCTATAAGCTCACTCTTGGTTTAAGTTTAATTATTATGATTGCTGGAACTCTTCTTTGTTTTGTATTCCCTAAAGAAATCATGGGACTTTTTACCAAGAATAAAGAAACACTTGATGCCGGTGTGACTGCCTTACGTATTATTAGTATTTCTTTTGTCTTCTCTTCACTCTCACTTACTTCAGGAGGAGTGCTCGAAGGACTTGGTATGGGTATTCCATCTTTAATTATCTCTTTATGTCGTTATGTAGTCATTATTCTTCCATGCGCTTATATCCTTTCTTCACTACTTGGACCAACTGGTGTATGGCATGCTTTCTGGATTACAGAAGTATTTACTGCAGTTATTTCTCTACTTATATATAAGAAGAAAAAGAAAGATTCATTTAACTTATGAGTGAAATCACAAAACATGCATTAGAGGATTCATTGAAGGTATTACTCTTAAGAAAACCTTTTAATAAGATTACGATTGGTGATCTCACAAAGGAATGTGGTATTAATCGTATGACTTTCTATTATCACTTTACTGATATGCATCATTTACTTTCCTGGATTATCTTGGATGAAATACATCAATTACTATTAGATACAAATATCTACCCTGAAGGATTTATTCGTCTTCTCTATAAGATGAAAGAAGATCAAGTTTACATTATGAATGTATTCCATTCATTACATCAAAAAGAGTTTCAAGGCTATTTATCTCCGATGATTCACGGACTACTTAAAATGAAGATAGAGGAAGAAGCCCAAGAAATATCTATTAAAGAGTCAGATAAAGAGTTTATTGCCCGTTTCTATTCTTATTGTATTGTTGGATTATTGATTGACTGGATGAAAGATGATATGAAAGAAAGTCCTGAATTATTGTCAGATAAAATGAATGAAATTATGGATGGATGTATCAAAAGAGTTCTTAAAAGATTCGAAATTCATCAAAACTAATAATTTGATTAAAATTTTTACACTTGATTGGTCATGATAAGATATTTATCATGATTTTTTGTTTGTCTAAACAAATGTCTTCAAACTTGATTTATACTAGAGTCATATCAAGGAGGTAACTATTATGTATTATTCATCAGGAACTTATGAAGCATTTGCACACCCAGAAAAACCAGAGGGTGTTGAAAAGAAATCAGCTTATATTATTGGAACAGGCTTGGCAGGTTTAACTGCCGCCTTCTATCTTGTGAGAGATGGACAGATGCCTGGCAATCATATTCATTTATTAGAAAAGCTAGAACTTGCAGGAGGAAGCTGTGATGGTTATAAAGATGTTCATAAAGGCTTCTATATGCGTGGAGGACGTGAAATGGATAACCACTTTGAAATCATGTGGGATGTATTCCGTGATGTACCTTCTATTGAAACACCTAGCGTATCTGTATTAGATGAATACTATTGGCTTAATAAGCATGACCCTAACTACTCTTTATGTCGTGCAACAGTCAATAAGGGTGAAGATGCGCATACTGATAAACTATTTAAATTAGATAAAGATAGTGCCATGGCATTGTCTCAGCTCTTTATTACACCGGAAGCAGATCTTGAAGATAAGAAGATTTCAGATGTTTTACCAGAATCATTCTGGGAGACTAATTTCTGGTTATATTGGCAGACTATGTTCGCCTTCCAGAAATGGTCTAGCGCATTAGAAATGAAGCGTTACTTATGTCGTTATGTACATCATATTGATGGTTTACCAGACTTTAGTGCTTTAAGATTTACTAAGTATAATCAGTATGAAAGTATGATTTTACCTTTAATTGAATATTTAAAGAAGCATGATGTAGATGTTCAGTTTGGTATGGATGTTAAGAATGTCGTTATTGAAGAAGTCGATGGCAAGAAGACAGCTAAGGAACTTATTTATGTCAAAGATAATGAAGAACAGTCTATTCCTTTAACTGCAGATGATTTAGTCTTTATTACTAATGGATGTTGTACTGATACATCTTGTTACGGTGATCAGACTCATGCCCCTGATTTATCTCATATTGTGAATGGTCAGGGTGAATCATGGGATTTATGGAAAAATATTGCGAAACAGGCTAAACATGACGAATATGGACATCCTGATGTATTCTGCAGTGATACAGAAGCGACTAACTGGATGAGTGCCACTGTAGAAACATCTAATGAAGATATTATTCAGCATATTATGAATATTTGTAAACGTGATCCTCGTGCTGGAAAAGTGACTACTGGTGGTATTGTGACTGTTAAGGACAGTGTGAATAATTGGTTCTTATCATGGACTATTAACCGTCAGCCACAATTTAGATCTCAGAATAAAGATACAGTACTTGTATGGCTCTATGCTCTTCACACTGATACAGAAGGTAACTATATCAAAAAAGCTATGAGAGATTGTACAGGTGAAGAAATCTGTCAGGAATGGCTTTACCACATTGGTATGGATGAAAGCAAGATCAAAGACTATTCAGAAAATGCATGTAATACAACAACATGCTTTATGCCTTATATCAATGCCTTCTTCCAGCCTAGAAAGAATGTAGACCGTCCTAAAGTTGTACCAGAAGGTGCAGTGAACTTCGCATTTATTGGACAGTTCGCAGAAACACCAAGAGATACTATCTTTACGACTGAATATTCTATGCGTACAGGTATGGAAAGTGTCTATACATTACTGAATGTCGATCGTGGTGTCCCTGAAGTATGGGGTTCTCAATATGATATCAGAGAATTATTACGAGCAGCTTATTATGCAGTAGATAAAAAGAAGATTAATGAGTTGCCATTAAACTTCAAGGAAAAGATGCTTTTAAAGACTGTATTGAAGAATGTAAAAGGTACAGATCTAGAACTCTTATTAAGAGATACAGGATTAATAGATTAACGAGCAAGCTGGTTATCCAGCTTGTTTTCTTTTACAAAAAAACAGTCAATCATAAACGAAAGACTGATTACTATTTTTTATGTGTTCAACTGATAATCCTTTCGAATATTGTCGAAAGCTGTTTTTGCGTCTTTTGTACGTCCAGCCTGTACATCAGCATATCCTTTTTCTAATTCTTCATTCAACTCTTCTTCTGATAATACACTCATATCAACTATTCTCTTAAAAGACTTTACTTTAAATTCAATTCTTGCATATAGATGAGTGAACATTGCAGTCATATAAAACACCTCCCCTTTTTATATTTTCATCACTTATATTATATACATTCAATCGCAAATATATACAAAAAAGACGCTTCGCATTGAAACGTCCTTCTTGTTTACAATTATGTTTTAAGGGGAGAGTTAAAAACAATTTTCTTTTGCTCTTGTGTATTAAGATATTTTTTTAAGGGAGTTTCTTAATACATTTATAATATAGCCCCTCTTTATGAATCCAATGTGAACATACAATCTTTTTCTTGTATAAGTGATTGTTTTCCTTTTTCTATTTTATAAGATAGTCCATGAATGACTTCTTTTCCTTCATGAATATGGATAAAGCTTCCATCTACCAATACAATAAATGTTCTTTTGGCACTATCAGGATAGGCAATATCCTTGAATATATGAACACCATCTAAACAATCATCATGTATTTCATTATAGTGCGGAATGATCATTGTTTGGGTGAGTTCTAATCCCGGAAGATATCTTTGATACTTCTTATCAAGATATTCTCCTGGAAGTTCAGGCATGGCGTATACAGTCTTGGCACAGTTCATAGAACCGGCACTGACACCTACTATAACGCCATCATACCCCTTTAAATACTTCTTTAAATGTATTTCTCTGAAGAACTTGTTTTGAGTAGGCACATGTCCTCCTCCAAGTATGATAAGATCTGATTCTTTCACGAGTTCTTCTGTCTTCTCTTTGTTTCGATCATCCAGAATAGTAAATGTATCCACTAAGAAATAACTATTCATCAAGGCTTTCTTTTGATAATTACCCCATTCATCATTATGAGTCGTATCAATTGGATCAGATGCAATATAAAGACAATGAATATGACGAGGAAGAACATCAAAAAGAAGAGAACGGAAACCATTCTCTTCATTAATATATTGACCATTTAATGTTAAGTTTAAGCTTGTCAAAAATAAATGCATAATAACCTCCTGTCTATAGTATACATTTAAATACTTATATAGGCAAGAAACGTACGTACAAGCAAAAAGACTTCCAAGGAAGTCTTAGTCTGGATATACTAAATGTTCTTCTGTGATATTCTTAAGAGTGTTATCTAAGAATCTTTTCGCAACAATCTTAGTAAGAGGTAAGTTCATATCAAGATAGTTACCACAATCTCTTGCTGCAGCACCTGGAACATCACCTTCAAATTCAGCCATGAAAGTAAACATTTCAGTCACTAATCCTACAACATCCTTAGATTCTAGATCTCCTGCAAGAATCATATAGAATCCTGTACGACATCCCATAGGACCAAAGTAAATAACTTTTTTAGCCCATTCCTTATGGTTTCTTAAGAAAGTGGCACCTAAATGTTCCATAGTATGGATTTCAGCTGTATTAATAACAGGTTCTCTGTTAGGTGCTGTCATACGAATATCAAAAGTAGTAATGACTTCTTCTCCTACCTTATCTTTTCTAGATACATAAATACCTGGTAATAAAGTTAAATGATTCACTGTAAAGCTTGCGATTTTGTTCATGTTAGTTCTTTTCCTTTCTATCTCCAATTAGTATATATAACAATTATATACAATATTAACAGTTGAAGTCACTTTTGCAAGCCTTTTAATCTCAATATATCAATTCTCTTATCAAGTGCAATTCTTGCTTCAGAAATACTCATTGTAATTTTTCCTTTTAATCTTTCTTCTTTCGCTTCCAATACACTTGCACGTAATTCTAATAATTGTTTATCTCTTTCTAGTTCATCTTCTTCAACAAACATCTTATGCTCATCCTTTCTATTTCTTATTCTTTCTTTTCTTACGATAATTCTCTATTGTCCCAAAGTTATTAAAGATATCTTCCATCATCATTTCATATACACCATGCGTGATTTCACAATCATTCACTGCACGATGTGCATGAGAATAATCAATATGATAATGATCTGCAAGATCCTTGAGTCTATAGCGTTTCAAATCTTCATGCAATAGTTTTCTTGCAATCTGCAATGTATCGATATAATCATTTTGAAAGAGGACTCCATAATCTCTTAGAAGTGCATCATAGATGAAACGAATATCAAAGCGGACATTATGACCAATGATCACATCATTCCCAATGAACTTAATATACTCTCTAAGGACATCTTTTTCTCCTCTTGCATCATGTAACATACGATTAGAAATGCCAGTGAGATTCTCAATGAAATCACTTATATAGATCGTCTTATCCTTATCTAGTAAGTCTACAGGTAATTGATCTCTTAACGGATTAATGAGTTCACTAAAGCGTGCCACTTCTTTATGATTGACATACTTAATAGCTGCGACTTCTATAAGTCTTTCTGTTTCAGGATTCAATCCTGTTGCTTCTATATCTACCACGATATAAGTATCTGGATATTCTATTTTACTCTTACCTATTTCTCTCATAAAACCTCCAAAAAAGCCACATGAAGTGGCTTTTATTTCTTAGGATGTGGTCCTGCTTTTCTAATATTTTCTGGCATATGTGGATACTTAGTATTGAAGTTTGCTTCAAACATCATAGCAAGTTCATTAGCCATATCTTCATAAGCTTCCTTATTAGCCCATGTATCCTTAGGGTTTAATACATATTCTGGGACTCCAGGACATGATTGAGGGACATGAAGATTAAAGCGTGAATCATAATAATAGATGACATTATCTAATGATCCATTGACTGCTGCAGTGACCATAGCACGTGTATATGATAGTTTCATACGTGAACCAATACCATAAGGTCCACCATTCCATCCAGTGTTCACTAAATAAACCTTAGTACCATAGGCTTCTAGACGTGAACCAAGTAACTGTGCATAGATACCTGGATCTAAAGGCATGAATGGTTCTCCAAATAACGTAGAGAATGTAGGCTGTGGTTCACTGATGCCTCTTTCTGTACCTGCAACTTTAGATGTAAATCCAGTAACGAATTGATACATAGCTGCATCATGATCAAGTCTAGAGATTGGTGGTAATACACCAAAGGCATCTGCAGTTAAGAAAATAACGACTTTAGGAACTCCACCTACTCCTGGAATCTGAGCATTTTGAATATATTCAATAGGATAACCGACACGTGTATTTTCTGTAAGTGTCCCATCATCATAATCTGGCTGTCTAGTCTTTGCATCTACAACTACGTTTTCTAGTTCTGAACCAAAACGGATGGCACGATAGATATCTGGTTCTCCTGTAGGAGATAAGTTGATTGTTTTTGCATAACATCCACCTTCGAAGTTGAAGATACCTTCTTCACTCCAGCCATGTTCATCATCACCAATCAACATTCTATTAGGGTCTGTAGAAAGTGTTGTTTTACCTGTACCAGATAAACCAAAGAAAATAGCTGTTTCTCCTGTATCAGGATCCATATTAGCCGAACAATGCATAGGGAGAATGTTTTCCTGCAAAGGCATGCAATAGTTCATGATTGTGAAGACTGATTTCTTGATTTCTCCTGAATATTGTGAACCTACAATAATAACTGTATGTTCTGTAAAGTTAATAATAATAGCTGCTTCCGAGTTAGTATGATCTACTTCAGAAACGCAATGGAATCCTGGAGCAACAAGGATAGTATAGTCAGTCAGACCAAAATTACCTAATTCTTCTTTTGTAGGCCTAATCAATAATTGATGGATAAATAGGTTCTGACATGCAAGTTCATTGATGACAGTGAATTTACGACGATATTTCTTATCAGCTCCAGCAAAGCCTTTAAATACGAATAATTCCTTGTCACTCATATATTCAAGTACTTTTTCTTTTAATGCATTGTAGTGTTCTACACTCATGGCTACATTGACATCACCCCAGGCAATCTGTTCATGTACCTCTGGTGTATCTACAATAAATTTATCATGTGGTGAACGACCAGTATATTTTCCTGTTTTTACAACTAACGCACCCTGGTCAGTTAATAATCCTTCTTTACGCTTTAAAGCATATTCTACTAATTTAGCGGGACATAGATTATAATGTGCTTTTCCTGTATAATTTTTAATTCCTGCATATTCGAGTGTCTTTTCCATAAAGTAACCCCTTTCATTTTGTCTGTATAACACATTATAGCATAAAATTAATACTTTAACATACTCTATTTTCTAACAGTTATTGTGATTTGCATAAATTTTGTATTTATTTTTTTGAAATGATTGAAATTTTCACAAAACTAGGATGTTTACTGTATAATATAGTTACACAATCTTAACACAAATGTAATCTAAAATTGATATATGTTAAGAAATGCTTGATTATAATAGGTTCTAGGAGGTTTTTTTATGCCAGCAGGTTATACACATTATGTTTTTGGTGAACAGGTTTTAGATCAACTTGATGAAAACATCAAGAAGAGGATTATGCCCTATATTGATTTGTATCATATTGGAATTCATGGTCCAGATATTCTCTTTTATTATGATGTCTATAAAAAGAATCCAGTTAAATCATTAGGGTTTGGAATGCATCAGCTTCCTGCCAACTCTTTCTTTAAACATGCAAAAGAGCTTATTAAACAGGATGCAACAGATGCAACACTCGCTTATACTATTGGATTTATTACTCACTTTACATTAGATAGTTCTTTACATCCTGAAATTGGTGTATTACAGAATACTTTATCTATGACTCATAGCTTACTAGAATCTGAACTAGATAGAGAATTACTTGTAAGAGTTGGAAAAGATCCTTTGACTGCCAATTTAACAACTCATATTCATCCTGATTATACAATTGCATTGGTCATTGCACCATTCTTTGATTTAAAGGCTGAAGAAGTAGACAAAGCATTACATGATTTACTATTTATCTTAAAATGGCTTGTTGCTCCTACTAAATTGAAGAGAAACTTTGTCTTAAGTGTAATGAAGTTAGGTGGTATGTATGAGGAATATAAAGGATTACTCATTAACTATGAAAAAGATGAACATGCTGCCAATGATATCAATCATTTAATAGAAATGAAGGATGAAGCAGTACCTTTAGCCGTATCACTCATTAATGAGTATGTTGACCATCTTGATGATGATTACTTAAATGAAAGGTTTAATAGAAACTATGAATAAATTGACTAAACTAGAAAAATACTGGATCTTGTATGATGTAGGTAATAGTGCCTTTATCCTACTTGTTGCTACTATAGTTCCGATTTACTTTAACTATCTTGCGTCTCTCGCAAAGATCAGTGAAGTCAACTATTTAGCTTATTGGGGTTATGCATCTTCTTTCACTACTCTTATTGTCGCTATTATTGGACCAGTGCTTGGTTCTATTGTGGATACAAAGGGGTATAAGAAACCAATCTTTACTATTAGTATGATCATAGGTGTAATGGGCTTAGCCTGTTTTTCAGTTCCTAAGTCTTGGATTATATTCTTAGGTGTATTCGTTATTGCGAAGATTGGTTATAATGCAAGTCTGATTTTCTATGATTCCATGCTTCTAGATATTACAGATGACAAGCGTATGGACTATGTTTCATCTCAAGGATATGCATGGGGTTATATTGGAAGCTGTATACCTTTTGTAGTCAGCTTAGTGTTTGTCTTATTCTATGAAAAGATGGGTATTCCATTTAACAGTGCTATGACAATCGCCTTCTTAATCAATGCATTATGGTGGTTGGGTATGACATTACCACTATTAAAGAACTATAAACAGGTAAATTTCGTAGAGAAACAAGAACATCCTATTCGTGATAGTTTTAAACGTTTAGGACATACTCTTTCTACTTTAAATGAAGATAAGAAAGTATTCTTCTATTTGATTTCTTTCTTCTTCTATATCGATGGTGTTTATACAATCATTGAAATGGCCACTGCCTATGGCAGTGCCCTTGGACTTAATACAAATGGATTATTAATTGCCTTATTAGTGACTCAGATTGTTGCTTTCCCATTTGCGCTCATCTTTGGACGTTTATCTAAAAAATACTCAACAGATAAACTTATTAAAGTATGTATTATTGCCTATACTGGTATTGCCTTATTTGCGATTCAGTTAGATAAACAATGGGAATTCTGGATCTTAGCTATTTTTGTAGGTATGTTCCAGGGCGCTATCCAAGCTTTATCCCGTTCTTATTTTGCGAAGATTATTCCACCTCAGAAATCAGGTGAATACTTTGGTTTATTTGATATCTGTGGTAAGGGTGCATCCTTCATGGGTACAACTCTTGTAGGGCTCATTTCACAGCTTACAGGACATATAAACTATGGCGTGGCAATGATTTCAGTCATGTTTGTGATTGGATTCTACTTCTTCCAGAAAGCGGCAAAATTATAAGAGGCATCCGCCTCTTTTATTTTGCCTGGAATTGGTTTCTATAGTCTGCAGGAAAACCACCAAAATAAGCATTAAACTTCTTATAGAAGTAGTTTAAATTAGAAAAACCATTTTCCTGTGCTATAAGGTAAATAGGTTTTTCAGTATTGATAAGTTCCTTTCCTACTTCTTCCATACGATAGTAGTTCACTAGTTTCTTGAAGGTATAGCCTGTTGCTTTTTGAATGGCACGTGAGAGATAATCAGGATTATAGCCGAACTTCTCTGCTGTTTCCATAAGAGTACAATCTCGATAATGTTGTTCTATGTATTGAATGATTTCTGTCATGTAGCTCTTATTATTTTCTTTAAATTGTTGTTCCATATTCATCTGATATCTTTGAGCCATTTTTATAAACAGAAGAGAAAAATAGGAATCAAGAATAGAAATTGCAAATAAAGAAGGATCTAAATACTCGCATAAAATCATTTCTATAAGCTGGACCACATAATCATGATCATCTTCTCTATTATTAAAAATGATATAATCATTGTGCTGTGCTTTTTGATCTATAATATTTGTCAGGAAAGTCACAATCGGGTTTACCGAAGAAAATTTACTAATAAATGAATCACTAAAATAAGAGCGATCCATTTGAAAGTTGAAGATAATATCATTTTCTGTAGGCATTAAGACTGTATGCTTTGAATTAACATCTAAAAGAATCATATCCCCTGCATGAAGTATCACTTCTTTATCATTAACAATTGCATAACAATGTCCAGAATAGACATATTTCATTTCTACATAGCTTCTTGTATGCAATGGCACAAATGAATATCTTGTCTGTTTTGAACAATAAATAGGAAATGAAAGAATTTCATCTGTAATTATCTGCCCATCATAAAACAAAGTATGTTTGCCTTTTGTGTTTTTATTTCTATCAATTGTGAATTGAATGAGTTTTTCATCATCTTCATTAAAATACTTTTCAATGTAGTCACCTGAATGATTCGGGTGACTTTTATAATATTTTTCTTTTTTAGTTAGAGGAGTAATCCTACTTCTTAATTCTTCTATTTTCATCATTATCACCTATTTCAACTATAACATCTGTTTTTGACAGTCCGCAAGTGTGTTTATGATATTTTAATCGCTTTCACAAAACATTATGATAAACATGTAAGTTAACTTAACAAATATCAATTTTGGAGGAAAATACAAATGGCAAAGGATTATACTTCTTTAGCTAAAAAGATTGTGGAAAATGTCGGTGGAGAAAATAATGTAATCTCACTTGTACATTGTGCAACAAGATTAAGATTTAAGCTTATTGATGAAAACAAAGTTAATATGGATGTTTTAAAACAGACTGAAGGTGTTATTACTGTAATGAAAGCAGGAGGACAGGTTCAGGTTGTTATTGGAAATAAGGTAGATACTGTCTATGATGCAGTACTTAGCTGTACAAATATTAATGCTGGTAACAGCAAAGAAATGGAAGATACAGGAAACAAAAACCTTCTTAATACTCTATTAGAGACAATTTCTGGTATCTTCTCACCAATGCTTGGTGTTATGTGTGGTGCCGGTATGTTGAAGGCATTACTTATTCTATGCACAACATTAAATATATTAACTACAGAAATGGGAACATATAAAATCCTTTATGCAGCTGCAGATAGTGTATTTAATTTTATGCCAATCATCTTAGGTTATACAGCTGCAAAAAAGTTTAAATGTAATCCATTTATTGCAATGTCTATTGCGATGTCACTTCTTTATCCAACTATGACTGCCGCATACTCAGAAGGTACGAAATTGACATTCCTTACAATACCAGTGACTCTTGTAAGCTATGCTTCTTCTGTCATGCCAATCATTATTTCTGTATATGTTCAAAGCAAATTAGAAAAACTATTAAAGAAGATTATTCCAGAAGTATGTAAGTTATTCTTAACACCATTATTAGAACTTTCCATTATGGTACCAGCTACATTCTTAGTCATTGGTCCAATCATGGATAAGTTTGGTAAATTACTTGCATCAGGTTATACAGCTATTATGGGATTCAACCCTATTATTGCTGGGGGATTTGTCGGTTTGATCTGGCCTGCAGCCGTTATCTTTGGACTTCATTGGGGCTTTGTACCTATCGTTATGAATAATATCGCAACTTACGGTAGAGATACATTATTTGTTATTACTGGACCTAACAACATGGCTCAGGCTGGTGCAGCACTTGGCGTATTCTTAAAAACTAAAGATAAGAAATTAAAAGAATTATCAGGTTCTGCGGCATTCTCTGCAGTTCTTGCAGGTATTACAGAACCAGCCATTTATGGTGTTACACTCCCTTATAAGAGACCATTCGCAATTGGTGCTGTATTCTCTGGAATTGCAGGTATGATTGTAGCATCTGCTGGTACTAGCTGCCCTACTTTACTTGGTACTTCTATTTTAAGTCTTCCAGGCTATATCGGTCCTGGTTTTGTAGGTTTTGTGATTGCTTGTGCGATTGCTTATTTTGGTTCAGCTATTTGTACTTATTTATTTGGTTTTAATGATTCTATGCTTCCACAAAATAAAGTTGAAATAAAAGAAAAAAACACTTTAAAAGATGAAACAATCAGTTCTCCTGCCACTGGTGAGATGATTGCCTTAGAAGATGTGAATGATCCTATCTTCTCTTCAAAAGCGATGGGTGAAGGTGTTGCCTTCAAATTAACCGATGGTCATATCTATTCTCCTGTTGATGGTGAAGTCATTATGGCTGCCAAGACTGGACATGCAATTGGATTAAAGTCTAATAATGGCGCTGAAGTACTTATTCATATTGGTATGGATACTGTTAATATGAATGGTAAAGGTTTTAATGTCTTAGTCAAAGAAGGGCAGAAAGTGAGTATTGGTGATTTACTTGTTGAAGCTGATCTAGAAGCTATCGAAAAAGCTGGTTATGATAATGTAACTCCTGTCATTATTACTAACACTACTGAATATAAAGAAATTGTTCCTGCATCCTATGGTGCTAAGACTGCAAAAGAAGAAATCATTGAAGTAAGAGTTGGTAAATAATTATGTTAAACCCTATTAGAACAATCATCACTCAGGATGCTGAAGTAGATGATCAGAATTCATTAAGACATATTCTCCTTTATGCCAATGATATAGAAATACAGGGTATCGTACAGACATCATCCATCTTTCATTGGAAAGGACAACCAGGAAAGACTGGACCAAGTGATAAGGCTGATTATGATCAGCCTTATCGCTGGACTGGTACAAAATGGATGCAGGACGTAATGGATGATTATGCTGTAGACTATAAACATCTTGTGACTCATGATGCCAACTACCCTTCTCCTGATCATTTAAGAAGTCTTATTAAAATCGGGAATATTGGATATCCAGGAGAAATGGATGCTTCTACACCAGGTTCAGAATTAATTAGAGAAAAAATATTAGATGATGATTCTAGACCACTTTATATTCAAGTTTGGGGTGGTACTAATACAATTGCCCGTGCTCTTCATGATATTGAGCAGGATTATAAAGATGATGAGAACTGGTTATCAATCAAAGAAAAAATAGAAAAGAAAGTTATTTTAACTGCCTGTGGTGAACAGGATAATACGTATCAGAACTATATTTCAGAAGTTTATCCAAACATTCAGTTTGTGAAATGTGTGATGATGAATAGTTATGGATACGGCTGGAATAATATGCCTGAAGGAAGCAGCAAAGAGACTCTTAGAGCTGATTTCATGAAAAAACATATTCTTAATAAAGGTGCTTTAATGAGTGGTTACGCTACCTGGGCTGATGATAAGTATTATGAAGGTGAAGAAAATAGATCACAATTTGGTTCAAACAAGAGTCTTCTTGTTGACTGGTGGGGAAAAAAATATGGTATGGGTACACATATTCCTTATGATTTCTTATCTGAAGGTGATTCCCCTACTTTCTTCTGTTTACTGCCATGGGGGTTAAGATGTCTTGAAGATTTCTCATATGGAGGATTGTCTGGAAGATATATAAAAGATGATACTAAGAAGAATTCTAAGGGAATTACTTTAAATTATTGGAATCCCGTAGAAGACCTCTATATTGATAAATATACAGAATCTATGTGGTATTATGTTTCTTCTATTCAAAGAGATCTTGCAGCAAGAGCTTCTTGGTGTATCACCGATGATAAAGAAGAAGCGCCTGTACTATCTATCCAGGAATCTCTTGACATGAAAGCTGATAAAGGTACAACTGTAGAACTTCATATAAATAAAGAAGAACATGTACTCTATAAAATAAAGTATTATAAAGATGCTTCTAGTTATAAAGGAAATGTTTCTGTTAGTTTAGATAATTCTATCAAGATTGAAATTCCTGATGATGTAAAAACAAATGATATCCTTCATATCATTATAGAAGCAACGAACGATTATAAGCACAAGATTTCACGATTCACACAAATTATTATCAAAATCAATTAAAAAATGAGCTGTAACATATGCGTTACAGCTCATTTTTTAGTCTATTCTTTCAAATACCATTGTTGCCTGAATCTTATCTCCTCCAAGGAATCCTTTTGATCCAGAAGATGAAGTAGAAATAGTATGTAACCTATATCCTTTTTCAGCCTGCTTATTGATTTCAGCCTGTAGATTCGTTAAGCTCTTTGTACCAGAGCCAGTACCTAAAAACTTTTCAGTAAGTATCACCTGCAATACAACATACTTATCTCTATTATCATGTGAAGCTTTACCTGCAACATCATCCCACATAAGAATACCTCCCTTCTATATCTCTATTATAGTAGAAATGATTCTTAAATGCGTTGAGTAAGCCTTTGACAGTGCCTTATTTAAGGTGTTTCTTTGATATTTTTACATTTTGTAACTGTAATAGATTCAATAAATGATCATAATTATCCGATAAAGCATCTATCTTAATCAATTTCTTTCCCATCTTATCATACAAGATCATTGCATCCTTCTTATCAATGATTATTTGTCCAATATCAGTGATACATAATACCTTCTTAACATGAAATATTCTATGTATCTCTAATTGAGAATCATCTACTTGTACACCCCATATAGATGCCCAGATCACACCATATAAGCCAATAGCCCCAAAGATAGAAGAAACATACAGATGTCCCATTTCTACTGTTTCATTGCCTTTCAGATAAAAATAACTAAATACAAGAAACATAATCAACTGTGACATACAGGTATACTTCAACACTGCTTGTGCTTTGACTCTATAATATGTAGTACTTATGTTCTCATCAATCGTTTTACTAGATAAATGAGATATCACTTCACCGATAACACCTAACACAATCGCAATAATTATGTATCTAATTATAGTTTCTATCATATCTGTTCACCTCTTATACATAAATTACATTGTATCAATTAATATACTACAAGACACAAAAGAATCCCCTAGGATCTCCTAGAGGACACTTATTAACCCCAGACTTCTTCTGCGATTTCTTTTACAAGTTTTAATTTAGCCCATTGTTCTTCTTCTGTCAGTTTATTACCAATCTCACATGATGCAAAACCACATTGTGGGCTCAAAGATAAACGTTCAAGAGGAATATACTTGCTTGCTTCCTTAATTCTCTGAATGATTTTTTCTTTATCTTCTAATTCTGGACGTTTAGTAGTAATTAATCCTAAGACAACTTTCTTATCACCTGATACTTTTGCAAGAGGCTTGAAACCTCCTGAACGTTCATCATCATATTCTAAGTAGTATGCATTCACATTTTCTTCACCAAATAATAAATCAGCCACACCATCATAAGCACCTGAACTAAAGAATGTAGAATGATAATTACCACGACATACATGTGTATTGATTTCTAAGTCCTTTGGACTTGCTGCAACAACTTCATTGTTAAGTTCTAATAATCTCTTTTTATAATCTTCTAATGCATCACCAGTACGTCCTGTAAGGCCACATGCAAGCTGTGGATTGACCATACCGCCCCATACACAATCATCAAACTGCAATACACGACATCCTGCATCATAAATTTCATGAACAAACTCAATATAAGCCTTGACTACATCAGAAGCAAAAGCCTCTTCACTTTCATAAATACTTAATGTATTTCTAAGTAACTGTGTTCCCGTAAAGTAAGCATAGAACTGTCCTGGTGAAGGAATAGTCTGTTTAGCAACTGTTTTTCCATCTTCAAACTGTTTTACAAATTTGAAATGATCTACGAAAGGATGATGATCACAGCTGATCTTTCCTGTGACATAAGTATCATCAATCATTGCTGCTTCACCATCAAATGTTGTATTACCTTCTATTGTCTTTTTATGTTCGACGCCATTAAGTCCCCACATAAAATCTAAATGCCATGTAGAACGTCTAAATTCTCCATCAGTGATTGTATGATAACCTAATTCTTTAATCTTAGTAATAAGTTCTGTAATACACTCATCTTCTACTTTTTTTAATTCTTCTGCATTAATTGTATTATTTTCAAAATCTCTTCTTGCCTTCTTAAGTCTCTCAGGTCTTAAGAAACTACCTACATAGTCATATCTATTCATTTTAATTGTCTCCTTTTTGCGTGAGTTCATCTTATCAAAGATAATCTGCAAGTAGAAATACATATAAATGTGTGTTCTTTATAGATTGAGGCTATGGATGCGATACATCAGCAATGTACTCGCATTCAAAAATAGAAAACATATTATAAGTGTTATAATTCCTTTTATACCTAGAGTATGCATAGAACTAACTAAAGGCATCATACGAACAATTGAATAAGCGACATTAAATTCTATTAATATGCATGTAGATTGTTTTCTAAATATATATTGTAATATAATCAAAACAATCATTAATGGTAATGAGGTTTTAATAACAGATAAAATTATTTCTTTATACATAGTTATCACTCCTTGTTTTCTATTATGACTACTAATTTTAAGAGAATTATGTGATTTATATTGGAAATGTAAATTGTATTGATTATTCCATCATAAAACCGATTATTAGGTTTTCTCATAGAAGAAATGAATTATATTTTATACACTTTTTTAAACTTTTTTCTTAAAAACTCTTGCAATTATCTAAAATCCATAGTATATTATACGAGCGCCACGAAGCAACGGTTCCATAGCCAAGTTGGTAAGGCAGAAGACTGCAACTCTTCGACCATCGGTTCAAGTCCGGTTGGAACCTCCACATATGTGCCCTGGTGGCGAAACTGGTAGACGCACAGGACTTAAAATCCTGCGGACTTCAAACTCCGTGCCGGTTCGATTCCGGCCCAGGGCACCATCTTTATAAACGGGAAGTAGCACAGCTTGGTAGTGCACCTGGTTTGGGACCAGGGGGTC
>JAFEHB010000088.1_pt1 | contig 32413 bp, 24 predicted proteins | sample 9267121 | NCBI WGS metagenome assembly JAFEHB01 (sample SAMN17103336, study PRJNA684904) | human gut metagenome | isolation source: diarrhea sample from child under the age of five | host: Homo sapiens | place: South Africa: Mafikeng, Mafikeng Provincial Hospital | collected 2019-09 | reverse complement strand
CACTATTTGTGGGCTCTGCTCTGTTCAGTTGTTCTTGTACCTCATAATCTATTCACGCCTGCCGCTTCCTGCAAGTTGAAGACGGCAGTTGTGCTGTTTTTATCATAAGTGTTCAATTGAACTAAGAAAACCCGGAAAAACGAATCAAAACGTTCGTTTCAAACCCGTCCGATGTTTGATTGTGTTCTGTTCGCTGCAGTTTACGGCGTGTCGCGACGGCCACCAACCCCACTACCACATGTTCAATCGAACATGACTCATTCACATAAACGAACATCCGGCAGGAGCTCCCAACCGACTCCCAGCAAACCAACGTGAACACCCGCTGAATTTTGGCGAGTTCAGTAGCTTTCCGGCCACTCCAGAGCTTACGATGTAAGTTATGGCACAGATATTTGACGCACCCTCGAAGGCAATCCTGCGCAGTCAGATCGCAGAGCATATTGCCGAAAACGACAACAACGACCGCCGCGTCGACCAGGAAGGCGAGACACCGCTGCCCAAGGACCGCTTCTTCGACCGCGAGCTCAGCTGGCTGAAGTTCAACCAACGCGTGCTCGAATGCGCGGAGAACGAAGACATGCCCCTGCTCGAGCGCGCCAACTTCGCCGCGATCTTCGCCTCGAACCTTGACGAGTTCTTCATGGTGCGCGTCGCCGGCCTGAAGCGCCGTATCGACTCGGGCATCGCCGTGCCGTCCGCAGCCGGCCTGAGCCCGCGCCAGCAGCTGCGCGCCATCAGCGAAACCGCGCATCGTCTGCAGAATGAGCACGCACATTACGCGATTGACACGATTCTGCCCGAGCTGGAAAAAGAGCACATCGTGCTGCTCACGTGGGACAAGCTCACCTCCGCCGAGCAGGAGCGGCTCTCGCGCTACTACCGCCAGCAGGTGTTCCCGGTCCTGACACCGCTCGCCGTGGACCCGGCCCACCCGTTCCCCTACATTTCCGGCGGTTCCATCAACCTCGCCGTGATCGTGGAGAACCCGGCATCCGGCAAATCGCACTTCGCCCGCGTCAAGATCCCGGGCAACCTGCCGCGACTGGTGCCCGTGGACGACATGACCGACGAGGAATCCAAAGACGAGCGCTATGGCTTCATCGCCATGGAAAAGCTCATCGCCGCACATCTGGAATCCCTGTTCCCCGGCATGATCATCAAGGAAGCCCGATCCTTCCGCGTGACCCGCAACGAAGACATCGACGTGGAAGAAGACGATGCCGAGAACCTCCTCAACGCCATGGAGAAGGAGCTGCTGCGTCGCCGCTTCGGACCGCCGATTCGTCTGGAAATCACAGACACCACCAGCCCGTTCCTTTCCCAGCTGCTCGCCGACCAGCTCGGTGTGAGCCAGGACGAGGTGTATCGACTGCCCAGCCCGCTGGATCTGACCGTGCTCTTCGAGCTCGGCGGCGTGGATCGCCCCGACCTGAAGAACCGCCCGTTCGTGCCGACCACGAACCGCCAGATCGCCGAGGTCGAGTCCTCCCGTGCGCAGGACATCTTCGCGGCCATCCGCGAGCGCGACATCCTGCTGCATCACCCCTATGACTCCTTCTCCACCTCCGTGCAGGCCTTCCTTGCGCAGGCCGCCGCGGATCCGAAGGTGCTGGCCATCAAGCAGACCCTGTACCGCACCAGCTCCAACTCGCCGATCATCGACGCCCTGATTGACGCCGCGCACGCGGGCAAGCAGGTGCTGGCTCTGGTGGAGATCAAGGCCCGCTTCGACGAGGACGCCAACATCGCCTGGGCTCGCAAGCTCGAGCGCGCCGGCGTGCACGTGGTGTACGGCATCGTGGGCCTCAAGACCCACTGCAAGCTCATCGAGGTCGTGCGTCAGGAAGCCGACGGTCTGCGCCGCTACTGCCACGTGGGCACCGGCAACTACAACCCGAAGACCGCGCGACTCTACACCGATCTGGGTCTGCTGACCTGCGATCCGGTGGTCGGTCAGGATCTGACCCGACTGTTCAACCAGCTCTCCGGTTACGCGCCGAAGTCCAGCTTCCACCGTCTGCTGGTGGCCCCGCGTACCGTGCGCACCGGCCTGATTCAGCGCATCCGCCGCGAGGAGGACGCCGCACGCGCCGGTAAGGAAGCGTGGATCAAGATCAAGGTCAACTCCATCGTGGATGAGAAGACCATCGACGCCTTGTACCGTGCCTCGCAGGCCGGTGTGAAGATCGACATCGTAGAGCGCGGCATCTGCGCCCTGAAGCCCGGCGTTCCCGGCCTGTCCGAGAATATTCGCGTGCGTTCGATTCTTGGCCGCTTCCTGGAGCACTCCCGCATCTACGCTTTCTGCAATGCGGACGGCCCGCAGATCGGCGAGGGTCCGGCTTCCGGCCCGGAGGTCTACATCGGTTCGGCTGACCTCATGCACCGTAACCTTGACCGCCGTGTGGAGGCTCTGGTGCGTGTCACCGCCCCGGAGCAGGTCGACGGGCTCATCAAGTACGTGGACCTGCAGATGGCCGACTCCACCATGAGCTGGCACATGCAGCCCGACGGAACGTATGTGCTGCACACCAAGGACGACGAGGGTCGTCCGCTGGTCGATAGTCAGGAATACCTGATTCGCAAGCACCAGCGCCGCCCTAGCTCGCATAACTGATTCCACTCGATGCTCCCGTTGGCGAAAGCTGACTGAGGGTGGTTAATGATGCCCGGCTCCTCTTGTATGAGGTTGCCGGGCATCGTCGTTCAGAGAACAAAACTACGTAGCGGCAGTCGATTGCCCTACAATACAAGGGATGGGTACGAACAGCATGAGACGAATCGTGGAGGCCGCCGGCGGCATCCTCTACCGATGGAAAGACAACGTAGAGCCCGAGCAGGCATCGTCTCCGTCGGCGAATGCCAACATCGCCACCGATGGCACGATCATCACGAACGCCGCGCATGCCACGAATACGGCAGACGATGCTGCGTCATCCTCCGGCGCATCAGACGCAGCCCCCTCCTCAACAGGGGCCGACGCTCCCCTGACCGGCATAATCGGACAAGCGACGCACGTCGATTCGGCCGGCTCTTCAGCCAAGGATGCGAACGACCCAGCTTCCGCCGACAATGTGCTCAATCACATCGAACTCTGCGTGGTGCATCGCCCGAAGTACGACGACTGGAGCTGGCCGAAAGGCAAAGTCGATCCGAACGAATCTCACCGTCATGCTGCGGTTCGCGAAATCGGCGAGGAATCCGGCCTGCCTGTGCAGCTTGGCCCCTATCTTGGCGATATCGAATATCCACTGTCCGAGGAAGGCAGCAAACGGCGCCATACCAAGGATCGCACGGTGGACACTAAGCACGTCCAGTTCTGGATGGCCACGCCAATCAGTGCGATTGACAACCTGCGCCGCACTCACGCGTTTGGCCCGGTGCATCGGGCGGATATCGGCGAAATCGATGAGGTTGTTTGGCTCACCCCGGCTGAGGCACGCAAGAAACTCAGCCATTCCACCGATAAGGACATCCTCGCGCTGTTCGTTGACCGGGTGCAGGAGGGGGCGCTGGATGCCGTGCCGGTGATTATTGTGCGCCACGGCAAGGCCGAGGCCCGCAAGCTGTGGAAAGGTTCGGACGCCAACCGACCGATTACGCCGAAAGGTGCGTCTGCCGCGTATGCGCTGAACCGTGAGCTCGCCTGTTTCAATCCGACCCGCCTGGCCACCTCGCCGTGGGTGCGCTGCCAGGAGACGCTGGAAATGTTCGCCTGGCAGACCGGGCGCGACATGGTTCATCTCGACCCGCTCACCGAAGACGCCTTTGCCGCTGACCCCGATGTCGCATGGGAATGTCTGCTCAGTGAGATTGATTTTGCGCTGGAGCGTCGTCAGCCCACAGCGATATGTATGCACCGGCCGGTGATTGGCGGTATGTTTGAACATCTGCGCAAGATGTGCGCTTCGACGGCTTTGAGCAAACGCCTGATCGCCAAGACACCGTTCATGCCGACCGGTACGGCGGTGGCGTTGTTCGTGGTGCCGGGCAGCTCAAATGCCACGGGCAAGACCGGTAACGGCAACAACGCTGCCGGTCTTGGCGCTGAAGTTTCGGCTTCTGCCGAACAGGCCAGTTCGGCTGGCCACAGCAGCTCGCCTAATCACTCGGACAGTGCTAATCAGCCGCTTTGCGCCGACGTAACCATTATCGATATTCAGAAAGTGCAACCGCTTGTCTACTAGGCCCGCATTCTCCGATTCCTCCAATTCCTCGGCTGCCGCCGCAGCCGCCCACGCCGCGCATAATGGTACCGCCGGCAGCCTGGGCCCCGGTTTTGGTTCTTTGCGCGCGGCGGGCGCAGCGTTTGGCCCGGCTCGCATGGGCTCCGGCCGTCCAGCCCGCCCTGCTCAGCTCGACCCAGCCGTAGCCGATGGCCTGGCTGGCGGATTGGATCCGCAAGCGTTGAGCGAGATGAGCCATCTGTCTGCCGCAGCACTGCTGGATCGCGTGCGGCATAATGAGGACCCGGAAGTCGTGCATCGCGTGCTAACGCTGGTGGAGACCGTCGGCGTGGATGAAATCGCCGAACTATGGAGTGACGCCGAACCCGATTCGTTGCCCGGTGTGCTGTGGCGGCTGTACATGCTGCGCACATGGATGCGAACGAACCGCGACTCGATTGCCCACCTATGGCGCGTGGGTGAACCGGTGGCCACCACCGCGTCCGCCATCGCCGGCGTGGATCAGGCCCCCACCGAAGACGACATCGTGCGACTGGCTGATTCGATTCTCTCCGGCGCGTTTGTGGGCGATTTCGCCGTGGCGCTGGAGCGTGCGGCCGCGTTTACCGACGTGGTGGCATTGGGCTTGCGCGTGGAGGCACGGCGCATGGTCGAGCGAGCAACGGCTAATGGCGGCATTGCTTCACCCGCTGACGAGAAGACCGCACGCACCAAGGCAGCACGCCTCATGCACACCTCCGCCAGCCTGCTCTCCACCACCAAGGACTTCCAGCACGGTGCTAACCTCTGGCGCCGCGGACGGCTGGAGTAATAGCTTGTTTATCTCCCCTGATGGGCCGAGCCGCAGGGGAAATGCAGGATGCGTTGCCGGGCGAGAACGATAGTCGATCTAATGGATTGGCCGAAGGCTCTGATTGCAGGACGAGGTGTCCATCAGAGGGGGCGGCATTGCTTTGCAACGAAGCCCCCCTCTGATGGGGGGGGGGGAGCAGTCACGGGCGATGCACGTGACTGAGGGAGAGACCCAATCCATCACTTCAACATCAGCCATCAGCTGACATCGACCTTCCCCGGCGCGCCACGGCTCATCGCAAACTATACTGAATATCCGCGTCGGACCGTGCTTAAGCCCCGGGCTCCATTTTTTGCCGCCGCGAGCGGCCCTTGCGCCGACAGGCGCTTTCGCGGTTCGGCGCTTTTCTTCTTTCCATCACTCGGGACACTCCTTCATGCAATTGCAACAGCATCCCCATCATTCTTTGCGCCATCAGCGGGGCAAAACCGCGATTAAACCCAAGAGCCACCCCGCTGAGCAACCAAAACGGGATAGCACTGCGATTCAATCGCAGAAACACCCCGCTGAGCACGTCTCAGCGACGTAAAACCACGAGTTAACCATGAAATCGCTCCGCTAAGCAATCTAAGTGAGGTAAAACCGCGATTAAACCGAAGTATTGCCACACTGAGCTCGACTCAGTGAAGCAAAATTGCGAGTTAACCGACGGATTGCCACACTAACAACCACTCAGCAGGGCAAAACGGCGATTAAACCGAAAGACCACCCCACTGAGCCCGTCTCAGCGGGGCAAAACCACGACCGAGTCAACGGTTCGCCCCGCTAAGGTCGGCGCGCAACGGCATAACCCCCAATCCCGCCGAATAATGCTCCATTTCAGTTCCGATTCAGCCGCAATCCTCGAGCCAAAGGAGACTCGGATGGAGTCGGCTCCGTAGAACAGGGCTCCAGCCCAAGCAACAACGACAGCACCGATACGGAAGAGGCCGCCGACCACGCCTGCGGATGGCAAGCCGCAGGATACGGAGAGGGACTGTTCTCCCCCGAATCACCTGAGTACAATTCCGGAATCTGGTAGTCGAAAGCATCGGCAGCGCGAACCAGTCCATCAGCCACGCGCAGTGCCTCCGCCTCATAACCTTCTGCACGAAGACCATTCATCACGATGGCACTGTCATGGGCCCACACCGATCCGCAATGATAGCTCTCAGGCCAGTACCCACCAGCCAGTGTGCTCATGGTACGCACGCCATAGCCGCTGAGCATGTCATCGCCGACCAAACGGGCCACCACATCGCGCACACCCTGTTCATCAAGAATGCCCGTGCCAAGCAGATGCCCAATATTGCTGGTCAAGGAATCAACCGGCTTCTTGTCTCGATCCAGCGCAATCGCCGGATAGCGGCCATTGCCGTCATCAACCCAGAAAACCTCGTTAAACCGGGTCTTCAGCCGCTTGGCCCATGCGCGCCAATCCTCAGCTCCAGGACGCCCGAATTTCTCCAGCACATCCGCGCCGAGTATGGCCGCCTGATAGGCATATCCCTGCACCTCGCACAAGGCGATTGGGCCGTCAGCAATGCGCCCATCATTCCAGCGCACGGAGTCTCCCGAGTCCTTCCAGCCCTGATTGCTCAGACCGTGGCCAGTGCGATCGATGTATTCCAAGAATCCATCACCATCGCAATCGCCCCAATCACGCAGCCAGGCAAGTGCGGCCTCAAGGTTCGGCAGCAACGCCTCAATCTCCTGCTCAGGCGCACCCCAGCGCAAGGCCTCAGCAAGCAGAATAATCCACAGCTCGGTGGCATCGATTGTGCCGTAGTACAGCGGAGGCAAGCTGGTGCCGTCATTAAATGCACCGGTCTGCACCAACGGCTCAGCACGCAGTTCATGCATGATTTTGCCGGGATCAGCATTGGTCTGAATATTGGATTCAGTAGCTTGGAAGTGCGCCAGAGTACGCAGTGCGCCCATCGCGGTACGAGTCGTCAGCGGCAACATGAAACGTGCAGCCCATAGGGAATCACGACCGAACAGGGTGAAGAACCACGGTGCACCGGCCGCCAAAAACTCATCGTCCGGCAAAGCCGGAATCGACATCCGCAAACCATCGAGATCCCTCAAAGAAGTATTCACCCAATTGGAGACACGGTTATCGGCGGCCTCCACCTGAACATCGGCCCACGGGCAATCGGCATTCGCCGCGATAACGGCATTGCGCGGCGAGCTCACCGCAATATGCAGACCGACTGAAGTCTCCGCGCGAGCAGGAATCGTAACCTGCCAGGAGATCACGCAATCAAGACCATCAAGGATGATTGACGGCACCCCACTACCATCCTGCGGCTCCGCGGTTACCGTGGCACTCAGCTCGCCGTACGCCACCTCTGCGGAACATGCATCATCGGGCACTCGGGAGAGAATAACCTCACCGTTAGCTGCGGCAGAGGACGACGCACCACCTTTGATCTCCTGCATCGAAGCCATGTCAAAGCGCAATTTCACTGAGAAATCAAGCGTCACCGGATCAGTCATCACGCTACGCAACACATATCGCTCATGCAGGGCATCCGGTTCCAGAGTGCGATTCTCCGTGATACGAACCGAGGGATCCACCGTCGGGCCATCAACATTGCGGGCCACCATGGAAGACACACCCACTCCTTTTTGGGGAGAGTTCCATGCGATCGCTGTGGGTGCCTCACCGTTCACAACCGGAATGATGCGTGAGATGATACGAGTATCTCCCACATAAAATCCGGCGATATTGGCCGCCCCCGCGTGCTGCTGCGATGCGTCCACAGTGCCGTCTGCGGTTTCCCACAGTTGGGCAGGCGCCACAACAAGAGGCTTCATGTCGTGCATCCATGGCTGTCGGATACGCTCAGTGCTGTTCATATGTTCTCCGTTGATTGTTGAAAAGCGAATAGTTCTTGTTGCGCAGACCCGTCATTCCTTGACGGAGCCTTCCGAGCTGTTCATGATTTGCTTCTAAAAGATGAAGAACAGCACGGCGACGGGGATGGTCATGATGACGGCAGCCGCCAGTTTGACCGGGTATTGGTTACCTTGGGACAGCTGACCACTGGCCAACGAGGCAACACCCTTGGTCAACGTGGTCAACGCCGAAGACTGAGTCGAAACAATGAAGTGCGACAGCTCATTCCACGAGCCCTGGAAGGACAGAATCGAGATAGTCACGATTGCCGGACGTGCCATAGGCAGCACGATTGACCAGAAAATACGGAATGTTCCCGCACGATCAATCATCGCCTGTTCCTCCACAGACCGCGGAATCGACTCAAAGAAATTCTTCATGATGAACACGCCGGCCGCATCGATGAGCAACGGCAGAATCATGCCTGCATAGCTGTCGTAGATGCCAAGGCTCTTGATGATGAGGAACTTCGGAATAAGCAGCACCACCATCGGCACACTCATCACGGCAAGCAGCAGGCTGAAGATGACATTGCGGCCACAGAAGTCAATACGCGCAAGTGCATAGCCGGCCAGGGAATCGAAGAACACACGACCCAGCGTGACCACAATGGTCACGATGAACGAGTTCTTGAACCATACCGGGAAGTCCGAGTTCAGGAACAGCTTCTTATAGGCTGCCGTCGTCCAGATTTCCGGCACCAGCGAGACCGGATTGGCGGTGGCATCGGCATCGGTTTTGAACGAGGTGGCAATCTGAGTGACGAATGGCATGATGTAGATCACTGCCAACACAATCAGAATGATGTACAGGATGATGCCACTGTGGAAGAAACGCTTGAGCCATGATGCGCTGTTATCGCCACGCACAGTGTTGGATACCTTCGACTTGCTCATATCAGATTCCCCTTTCTGCGCTATCTTCGGCAACCGCCGCATCAGCGGTCTGCGCCCTGGCAGCAGCTGGCCGCCCTACTCTCAATGTGGCGAGTTCTTCGCGGTTCAATGCGCGTGCCTCGGCTTTCATGGCCTCGTAATCGGCCCTGCGGCGTCGAGACATCTTCTTGTCCTTCATCACCCAGCGCTGAATCCAGGTCATGACGATGATGATGACGAATAGGATGAAGGAGATAGCCGCGCCTCGACCCCATTCCTGGCTGTTGAACGCTGCGGTGTACGACAGGTACGCAGTGGTCAGCGTGGTCTTTGCCGGGCCACCCTGAGTACCCGTATAAATCTGATCGAACACCTGCCATGTACCGATGATGCCCAATGTGACGACGGTGAAAATCGTGGGCTTCAATTGCGGCACGGTCACCTTCCACATACGCTGCCACGGCGTTGCGCCGTCCATGATCGCCGCTTCTTCAGTGCCTTCGCCGATGCTCTGCAGCGCGGCAACGAACATCAGCATAAAAGTGCCCGAAGTGGTGAAAATAACCATGAGGATGATGGCGACCATCGCCACCGAAGGCCCGGCAAGCCAATCCCATGCGCTGACGCCAAGGAAGCTGTGTTCGGCCAGCGCCGCCGGCCCATTCTTGACGCCCAAAGCCGACAACAGGATATGGATGATGCCTCGCGGATCGTTGAACCAGTTGGGACCGTTGACACCGAACCATTTGAGCATGGCGTTAATCGGACCGGCCGCGTTGAACAGGAACAGCCACAACACGGTGATTGCCACTGAGCTGGTGACCGACGGGAAATAGAACGCCGTGCGGAAGAAGCCACGCGCCTTGAGGATCTTACGGTTCAGCATTACCGCAAGTCCCAGGGACAGCAGCGTCTGCAGCGGCACCACGATCAAGGTGTACCAAGCATTGTTGCGCAGAGCCGTGCCGAAATCGCTTTGCGCGAGACCCGGAGCGGTGAGCACGTCACTGTAATTCTTTAACCCCACAAAATCGACGGACGAACCAAACGGCGTGCCTCGACCGCTCCAATTCGACACACTCACCCACAGCGCCATGATGATGGGAATAAACATGAACACGCCAAGGATGATGATCATCGGCAGAACGAACAGCCAACCGGATATCTCCTGGCCTTTGTGATCAATGCGCTGGCGTTCGACCTTGTTCGCACCCAACTTGCGTGGCTTCGGTGCCTTTTGTGATGAGGACATGCTCCGACTCCTTTGTTGATAATGTTCGCGATTCCGATTGCGGCGGCCGACGGTCGTCTCGGTCAGAGAGCGAAGACCGCCGCAATCGATGGAATCAGTAGATTCGGCTACAGATCCGGGATCTACTTGAGGATGGCCTCAATGTTGGTCTGGGTCTTGTCCAGAATCGTCTTGGTGTCGCCAGTCTTCAGACCTTCCAACTGCGCGTTGAGGTCGGTGATCACGTCGGCGGCACCCTTGGCGGTCGGCACGGTAACCGAGTAGTTCAGGCCATCCATGAAGGCGCTCAGGTCGGGGAACTCGCTCTTCCACTTGTCGGCGAGCGTCTTGGTGGCGGGCATGATGCCAAAGGCCTTGGCGAAGTCCATAACCACGTCATCGCTGGTCAGGTATTCGACCAGATCGACAGCACCCTTCTGATCCTTGCTGTCGGCGGCGATGCCCCAGCCGTTGGTGAAGTGCATGGTGCCCTTGCCGGCCGGGCCTTCCGGCAGCTCGACGACCTTGTACTTGACGTCCGGGTAGTCGGCGGACAGGCCGCCGGTGATCCAGTTGCCTTCGATGGTCATGGCAGCCTTCTTGGAGCCGAAGGCCTCGCCACCCCAGCCGGTGCCGAGGTCGGAGGCGTACTTGACGGTGTCGGAGTCGAGCAGAGTCTTGACCTCTTCAAGGCCCTTAACGCTCGCGTCGCTGCTTGCGATGGCCTTGGTACCATCGTCACTGACCAGACCACCGCCGGCCTGCTTCAGGAAGACGCCGACTCGTGCGTATTCGCCGTTGAACGCCAGTCCAACATGATCAGCGGTGGTGAGTTTCTTGGCCACATCGGCAAGCTGGTCCCAAGTGGTCGGGATATCGGCATCGGTCAGGCCGGCCGCGGACCACATGTCGGTGTTGATGACCAGCTGCAAGGTGGACACATCCTTCGGGGCAGCGTAAAGCTTGCCGTCATAGGTGAACGTCTGCAGCAGGTTGTCGTAGAAATCGCTCTTGTTCTTCAGCTCGTCGCCGTAAGCAAGCAAGGAGCCGTTGGAAGCGTATCCGGCGAGCTGCTCGGGAGCTAGGTAGAACACGTCGGCGGGATCGCCGCCGGCAAATCCCTGGGACAGTTGCTGCGCCATATCGTTGGCAACCTGCACGGTGGCCTTGGTGCCGGACTTCTTCGACCATGCGGCAACGGCCTTCTTGACGGCCTCGGTCTCGGTGTCACCCGAAGAACCGATCAGCACGGTGAGCCCTTTCGAGCTGTCGCTGGTCAGGCCATCGGACTTGGCGGAATCATCGAATCCACTGCCTCCGCCGCAGCCCGCCAGAAGCGCCAGCACGGCCACCGAAGCCGCGGTCATCACGGTCAGCTTGCTCCTCATCATCGTGTTTCTTCTTTCTCGAGCGCTATGCCCGTCCTTGTCTTCATCATCATTGGTTAAGTTATGCAATCATTAGAACGTTCAAATAATCGCTATTCCTTAAGTTTCGGCTCCACAGGAACCAAAACCATTGGTACTCGATTTTTCAGTCATCGACTCAGCATTGAGAAATGATGACTTAATTTTTACGTTCTAATAAGTGGCTATATAATAAACACCAATATTTGAATCTGTCAAATCAGGTACGATTATTGGAACGAACCAATAAGTCCGAGCACCACTGTTCGAGCTGTACATGAACATAAAGGGAAGCACTATGGTCAGCATCAAAGACGTCGCCAAAGCTGCCGGCGTCTCGCCCCAAACCGTATCCAACTGCATCAATAACCCCGCAGTGGTCAAGCCAACCACACGCAGACTTGTCAACGATGCCATCGCTCTCCTGAATTACACCCCCAACGCGTCCGCTCGCCGCCTGCGAACCCAACGCAGCAATACCATAGGCATCGGCATCGCCCCCGTGAGCTATTCACAGGTATACGATCGCTTCCTGCATGCGCTGGTCACCGAAGCCGATTCCAACGGCATTCGCGTCATCCTATACAAAACCGACTCGCAACAGGATGAAATACGCCAATTCGAGGCGCTTACCGCCCGCGGCGACGTCGAAGCTTTCGTGCTCACCGACACCACTCACAACGATCCACGACTCGAATGGCTGCATGACCATCATCAGTCTTTCGTCCTGTTCGGACGGCCTTGGGGCTCAGCGGATATGCACGATCCCCTCACCCCCTGGGTGGACGTAGATGGGCGCGCCGGCATTGCGGACATGACGCAGCACTTGATACTGCACGGTCGCAAACACATCGGATTCATCGGCTGGCCAGGCATTTCCGGAACAGGCACAGATCGTTACCGCGGCTGGAAGGACACCATGCTCGCCGCGAAGATGGCCACTGCCGACGAACTCGAACAACTTTACGAAGAAGGCACGGACGACATCACCGCCGGGCAAACCGCGTGCATCTCGCTATTGGACAGACGTCCTGACCTCGATGCCATTATCTGCGTCAGCGACACGCTGGCCATCGGCGCCGCCACCGCGCTGCCCAATGACACCGATATCGTCATCACCGGATTTGACGACACCGCTTCCGCCCAATCAATGGGTCTGCCCAGCATTGCTCAGCCTTTGACCGAGATCGCGCGCAACATTATGCACATCATCCAAAATCGGCTTGACGCAACGTCGCCTGCACATACGGCGTCGTCTCTCACGTCGGAATCCCCTGACAATTGCCACATTCTGCTGCCACCGTCCATCGTGATTCGGTAGACGGGGTTCCAGGAACGCAAACCCACGATCTAATCGTAAAAGCGCCCCGCCGAATCCATCTCAGTGAAGCAAAACCTCGATTAGACCGAAGAACCACCCCACCGAGAGCCACTCAGCGAAGCAAAACCACGAGTTAACCATGAAATCGCTCCGCTGAGCGATCTGAGCGAAGCAAAATCGTGATTAAAACGAAGTATTGCCACACTGAGCTCGACTCAGCGAAGCAAAACCGTGATTAAATCGAAAGACCACCACGCTGAAAGCCACTCAGCGAAGCAAAACCGCGATCGGCTCTAGAAAACACCTCGCTGAACCTATCTCAGTGGAGCAAAATCGCGAATAAATGGACAATCCGCACCACTGAGACTCCCTCAACGGCGCAAAACTGCGATCCAATCGGACATGTACCCCATGGAACAGGATGCGCGTGGCCCGCACGAGGCAATCCGCCCCCCCCGGGGGGGCAAACTCCAATTCGGCGGGTCGAGAAACTTGGACTAGGCTGGAGCATATGGAACTTCACGTTTTGAATCATCCGCTGGTTGAGCACAAGCTCACCGTTTTGCGCGACAAGAATACCCCTTCCTCCACTTTCCGCGAGCTCGTCTCTGAGCTTGTAATGCTTGAGGCCTATGAGGCCACCCGCAACCTGTCCGTCGTGGCCGCACCAATCGAGACGCCGGTCGCCCCGATGACCGGCAAGAAGCTCGCCAAGCCACGTCCGATTATCGTGCCGGTGCTGCGCGCAGGTCTGGGCATGCTCGACGGAATGACCCGCCTCATGCCTACTGCCGAGGTCGGTTTCTTGGGAATGAAGCGCGACGAGGAACATCCCACCCAGCAGGTCACGTACGCGAATCGTCTGCCGGAAGACCTGTCCGGTCGTCAGTGCTTCCTGATCGACCCGATGCTCGCCACCGGCGGCACGCTGGTTGCCGCCACGCATTATCTGGCCGAGCGCGGCGCCAAGGATGTGACCGCAATCAACATCATCGCGGCTCCTGAGGGCATTAAGTACGTTGAGGAGCACATCGACCCGTCCATCGACTTCAAGGTCGTGGTGTGCGCGGTCGACGAAAAGCTCAACGACAAGTGCTACATCGTGCCGGGGCTCGGCGACGCCGGCGACCGTCTCTACGGAGTAATTGATTAACGGAGCGTATACCGCCTTTCCTCAGCACTCGACGCACCATAGTGCGCCTTCGGCTTCGGACGGCGGTCTCCGCACACGTTAATCAATTCCTCATGATTGACTGATTTTTGGGCTCCCGCTGGCGGGAGCTGTCGAACGAAGTGAGACTGAGGGTGGTTGATATCGGAAACTGACCACCCTCAGTTGGCTGCGCCGCCAGCTCCCGCCAGCGGGAGCCAAATCTATGGAATGACCTTATGCAGATCGACATTATTGCGCCGGGACGCGTGAAGGAACGTTACCTTCGCGATGCCATTGACGAGTACTCCAAGCGACTCTCGCGCTATTGCAAGCTCAACATCATTGAAGTCGCGGACGAGAAAACGCCCGACCATGCCTCCGAGGGCGTGGATCGCCAAATCAAGGCCAAAGAAGGCGAGCGCATAGCCAAACATCTGAAGGACGGCGCATTCGTCATTGCCCTTGCCATTAATGGCAAGCAGCTTTCCAGCGAAGAACTGGCCGCGAAAATCAATGATCTAGGATTGCGCGGTACCAGTCATATTCAGCTGGTTATCGGCGGGTCGATCGGACTCGATAATGCGATCCTACGTCGCGCCGATTTCCTGCTGAGCTTCTCGAAGATGACGTTTCCACATCAGCTTATGCGCGTGATCCTGCTGGAACAGATCTACCGTGCCTACAAAATCAACGCCGGCGAACCGTATCACAAATAATCACTGTCTTGGCTCCCCTCAGGGGGAGCCAAGTTGCTTGCTCACACCTCGTCGGGTACAAACGCCTCGAAGATGTGACGGTCGAAATACGGCTCACATTGAGCAAGCTCCTCACTGGAACGCACGGTCCAGGAAACCGCCGTGGCGCCCATCGAGCGAGCGAGCTTGACCTGCGGCGAAGCACCACCAGTCCAGTCATACGCCACAAAATCAGGACGAGACAACCAATTAAACGCCAGCAGTCCGGCAGTCCATTCAGCCGCACCATGCTTATCCAGCTTTGCCGGCCAGCTCAACTGGCCACGGCACACCTCAGGATGATGCTCCTTGTACCAGTTCACCGCACCCGGGTGGAAGGACTCGACCACGTAAGGCCCGTCATACGCCTCGAGCAACGCATGACCCTTTTCCATCAGCTCTTCGCTGCGCTCGTCCCATGCACGATTATTGCTGAACTTGTATTCCACAATCAGCGGCGCACGACCGGCCACCACGTCCAAAACATCAGAGAACAGCGGCACATGCTGGTAATAGCCTTCCGGGGCTGCGGACGGCGTGACGACCAGAGGCGGGTTCTCGCCGGCACCCGGCAGAGGCTCAGCCTTGAGATCGCCGGACTTACCGTTCGGGAACAGCGGGATGCGGGTGAGCTCGTCGTAGGTCAAGTCCTCAATCAACCGCGAATCTCCGGCCACACGCAGCAAATCAGCATCATGCACCACAACCACTTGGCCATCCAGCGTAAGTTGCACGTCAAGTTCTATGCCATAGCCGGCCTCGCACGCGGCAGCGAATGCAGCCAAGGAATTCTCAGGCGCAATCGGACCAGTTGTATCCGCACTGCCATAGCCCGCCTTGATGGCCATGGCACGAGCGAGTGCCACATAATCGTCGCTTTCAGCGATGGATTGCCCCGTGGTATCGGACTGGGCGCTGACGGGATTGTCACCGGCGTAGTCCGCGATATCGGCAACATTCACCAAGCCGGAACCGGCATCATGCAGACCGCGATGCGCATACCAGACCTCGGGAATCGAGGGTACGAAATTGCGGCGCTTGTCATTGAATGTGCGCGGGGCCACGGCCCACACTGCGGCACCTGCGGCGGCCACGCCGGCCAGCACCACGTTTCTCCAGAGCTTCGACGACATTGGAATCCTTCCTGTTGGACTGCCTCTAGCCTAACGCTTCTGCCAGCCATTGTGGAGTGGTTGGATCATCCGGCTTCAACGCACGGTCAGGGTGATTGGCGCGCAGCGGCTCCCAACTGAAATCGGCCAACAGATCGGCGGGTTTGCAAGGGATTGGAGCGGATTGTAAACGTAACAGCCAAGCACAATAGCCAATGATTTGTTCAGGGGTCACGCCACGGGCTCGCAGGGCTCCCATATCCAGAGAGCGTTCGCGCTTGGCTAAACGCCGACCGGCCGCGTTGTCAATGAGGGGCAAATGCACATACTTCGGGTGTTCGGCAGATACTCGTGCATCGCTCGCGCACTCCGGCCGGAATCCTCCGGCCAGCAGGCATTGGCGAATCCACATCTGCAATGCAGTGGAGCGTAGCAAATCACGGCCACGCACGATGTCGTCAACGCCCATATCCAAATCATCCACAACCACAACAAGCTGATAGCCGAACAGTCCATCAGCTCGGCGAATCACCGAATCGCCCACTTCATGAGGCAAATCGTAATGCTGTGGACCGTAAACACAATCATCAAAACTTGTAATACAGTCGGCAATTCCATCGCCACGCACGGGCGTTGACGCTTCCGATGACGTATATAGGTTCGCAAACGGGCCGTCCGACATTGCCCTCGGTTCTGGCATGGCGATGCGAACGGAGTGCTGGTCGCCGCGAGCTAGTCGGGAATGCACCTCGCCGGGATGATTGCGAAGCAAATGACGGCAGGTGCCGGGATAGACCATGAAACCGTCACCTTCGTTGGGGGCGGAAGCCGCACGGATATCGGCACGCGAGCAGAAGCAGGGATATAGTACGCCTCGCGAGCGCAAGCACTCCAATGCATATTCGTAGCGTTCTGTGCGTTGGGACTGGAATATCGGCTCGCCGTCCCAGTCAAGGCCCAGCCAACGGAGATCATCCAGCATGAGCCGATCGGCACCGGCAATCACGCGCGGCTTATCCACGTCTTCGATGCGCATCAGCATGCGGTCACCACGAGAGCGGGCCGAAAGCCATGCGGCCAGCATGGCATACACGTTGCCGATATGCATGCGTCCCGATGGTGTCGGCGCAAATCGTCCGGTCACTAGCCCTCCCTTCGTCCGCCAACACTCACTTTCCTACCATATGCAGCAGTGAACACCTTGATATCACGGTTCTTCCACTCTTGGGAAACGCAATTGAGACGGACCGGGAAGATACTTCCGTTTCGAGGGGCTGATTTCGATGTTGCGGGAGGTCTACTTCCGTTTCAAGGGGCTGGCAGCCAAGTAGATAAGGCCCCAAAACGGCGGAATGGCGTTGCCATAAAGCCACTGATACTTGCGGTTCAATGGATGAGCAGCCCCTCGAAATGGAAGTAGACCTCCGAAAGAGGGCAAATCAGCCCCTCGAAATCGAGATAGACCCACAAAGACGAAAAGGTGGGTATGACTGCTACCATACCCACCTGTTTAAGAGATTTTGCAGAGAAAAACCACTGTTGCGAAGCCGCCCGAACTCCCCTCAGTCAGCTTCGCTGACAGCTTCCCTCGGAGAGGGGAGCCAGTGATTGTCACTTGTCTTCGGAGACGTTGTCTACGCTCACGTCCGGATCGTCGGAGGCAATCTGGTCACTCGCCCAGGCGGAGAGCTCCAGGTGTTCGCCGCCGGTCTGGTCGACGAGCACGGTGTCGCCGTCGTGGACCTTGCCGGCCAGCAACATGCGGGCCAGCTGGTCGCCAACTTCGGTCTGCACCAAGCGACGCAGCGGACGAGCGCCATAGGCCGGGTCGTAGCCAGTGTTGGCCAGCCACTCGCGAGCCGAATCGGTGACGTCCAGCGTGATGCGACGGTCGGTCAGGCGCTGGGCCACGCCCTTGACCTGGATATCCACGATGCCGCCAAGCTCCTCGCGCGTGAGCGGGTGGAACATGACAATATCGTCCAAACGGTTCAGGAACTCCGGCTTGAAGTTCATGTGGACCGCATCCATCACGGCCTTTTTCTTGGCGTCGGCGTCCATGTCCTCGTTCACGAGGAACTGCGAGCCGAGGTTGGAGGTCATGATCAGGATCGTGTTCTTGAAGTCCACGGTCCTGCCCTGGCCATCGGTCAGGCGGCCATCGTCGAGCACCTGCAGCAGCACGTCGAAGATCTCCGGATTGGCCTTCTCGACCTCGTCGAACAGCACCACGGAATACGGGCGGCGGCGCACGGCCTCGGTCAGCTGGCCGCCCTGCTCGTAGCCCACGTAGCCCGGAGCCGCACCGATCAGGCGCGAGACTGAAGCCTTCTCCATGTATTCGGACATGTCGATGCGGACCATGGCCTTCTCGTCGTCGAACAGGAAGTCGGCGAGCGCCTTGGCCAGTTCGGTCTTGCCCACACCGGTGGGACCGAGGAACAGGAACGATCCGGTCGGACGGTTCGGGTCGGAGATGCCGGCACGCGAACGGCGCACCGCGTCGGACACGGCGGCGATGGCTTCCTTCTGGCCGATCACACGCTTGCTGAGGTAGTCCTCCATGTGCAGCAGCTTCTCGTTTTCGCCCTGCATCAGGCGGCCAACGGGAATGCCGGTCCAGTCGGAGACGATTTCAGCCACCGAGTCGGCGTCCACGCGGTCCGGAACCATCGGCTCATCGGCCGGGTTGGCCGCGCCGGTTTCGGTGGATTCGGCATCCGCGCTTTCCGCAGCGGCGAGCTCCTTCTGAATAGCCGGAATCTCTCCGTACAGAATCTTCGAGGCCTCAGCCAGATTCCCCTCACGGGTGAACTTATCCGCCTGCACACGCAGGTCATCGAGCTTGGCACGCAGGTCACCGACCTTGTTATGGCCGGCCTGTTCCGCATCCCAACGCGCCTTGAGACCGCTGAGCTTCTCACGGGTGTCCGCGATTTCGGCTTGCAACTTGCCCAGACGCTCCTTGGACGCGGGATCCTCGGCCTTCTTGAGCTGCATTTCCTCCATCTCAAGACGGGTCACCTTGCGCTGCAGCTCATCGATTTCCTCAGGCGAGGAGTCGAGCTCCATACGCAGGTGGGCAGCCGCCTCATCAACCAGATCGATGGCCTTGTCCGGCAGCTGACGACCCGAAATGTAGCGGTTCGACAGGGTTGCGGCGGCAACCAACGCGTCATCGCCGATTGTTACCTTATGGTGAGCCTCGTAACGCTGCTTCAGGCCACGCAGAATGGCGATGGTGTCTTCCACGGAAGGCTCGCCCACGAACACCTGCTGGAAACGACGCTCCAGTGCCGGATCCTTCTCGATGTTCTCGCGGTACTCGTCCAGCGTGGTCGCGCCGATCAGTCGCAGCTCGCCGCGGGCCAGCATGGGCTTGAGCATATTGCCGGCATCCATGGAGCCTTCGGCCGCACCCGCGCCGACGATGGTATGGATCTCGTCGATGAAGGTGATGATCTGGCCGTCCGCGTTCTTGATTTCGTTGAGCACGCTCTTCAGGCGCTCCTCGAACTCACCACGGTACTTCGAGCCGGCCACCATGGAGCCCAGGTCAAGGGAGATGAGCTTCTTGCCCTGCAGGGTGGTGGGCACGTCGCCCGCCACGATACGCTGGGCCAAGCCCTCCACGACGGCGGTCTTGCCGACGCCAGGCTCACCGATCAGCACAGGGTTGTTCTTGGTACGGCGGCTCAGGATCTGAATCACACGGCGAATCTCCTGGTCACGGCCGATGACCGGGTCGAGCTTGCCTTCCTTGGCGGCGGCCGTCAGGTCGGTAGAGTACTTCTCCAAAGCCTTGTACGAGCCTTCCGCGTCCGGGCTGGTGACTTTCGCGCCGCCGCGCACGCCGGGCACAGCCTTACGCAGGGAAGCGGCGGTGACGCCGTTTTTCTCCAGGATTTCAGCCGACTGGTTCGGCTTGCTGGCCGCGATGCCGATGAGCAGGTGCTCGGTGGAGACGTATTCGTCGCCCATCTGCTGCATTTCCTTCTCGGCCTGGGCGATGGCTGCGGTCAGCTGACGGCTGGCCTGCGGCTGCGAAGTGCTGGAGCCGGACGCACTCGGCAGCGCGACCAAGGCGTTACGCACGGCAGCGCCGATGGCCTGTGGGTCTCCGCCCGCGGCCTCGATGAGGGAGCGCACCACGCCGTTTTCCTGACGCAGCAACGCATCCATGACGTGCAGGGTCTCGACCTGCGCGTTTCCTGCGGCGGACGCACTCTGAATCGCGTCGCCGACGGCTTCTTGGGCCATAGTGGTGAACTTCTGTTCCATATCGTATTCCTCCATGTCATGCGTTCTGCTGCGTCTCGTCTTGAGGTTTCGCACGCTCTGCGAGCGCCGTAGCAGACCGCAATGTGTCGTTATCTGATATGCTCAACCGACCTGACGCCTATTCTATTCCCAAAAGTTGAGTGTAAGTGACTCAAGTTTTGGAACCTGCGCAGGTCTTCGAGTGAGGAAGGTTAGAGACGGCGCCAGAAATGGTTGAAATTGGTCTGTTTTGGGGTTGACCACTCTCAGTCCGCTTCCGCGGACAGCTCTCACCAGCGGGAGCAAGCCTAGACGGGCGTCCACAATATGCGCCGGGAGGCGATATATGCCCCGCGACACTCCTATACTCGCACTCGGTTTGTTGTGCGCTTGAACCGCTCCCCGACTACTGCGGCTAGCGCGTTGTGGGATAAGAGAAGAACATGATTTTCCAAGCCGGTTCGCTACTGCTCGTTATTATCGGCGCCTACGCACTCAAGCACGTCCATATTTTCGGAGAACGCGATTACAGGGTTGTTCAAGGACTGGTGTTCAACCTCACGCTGCCGTGCGCGATTATCCTGTCGTTCGCCACTAACAAGCACGATATGCGCATGCTGTGGATTGTGCTGTTCGGCTTCTTCGCCTGCGCGGTTCCGCTGTTCATCGTGTATATCGGATCGCGTGGCGACGAGAAGAACTACCGCGCCTTCCAAATGCTCAACGCCTCGGGACTGAATCTCGGCGCGTTCTGCCTGCCGGTGGTGCAGACCTTTATGGGCGCATCCGCTGGCTTGCCGATCATCATGCTCGATATCGGCAACGCCACCGTGGCCACGGCAGGTTCACTGACCATCACGCGCACGCTGCTGCATATGGACGAGAACTTCAAATCGCTGCCGCTTATCCTGCGCCTGCGCAACATTGCCCGTGATTTTCTGAGTTCGATTTCGTTCGACATCTACATGCTGATGCTGGTGTTCATGTTCCTGCACATCACGATTCCACAGCCGATCGTCACCCTCATCACGCCGTTCGCCAATGCGAACGCCTTCTGCGCCATGGCGATGATCGGACTCATGATGGAGATTCCAGACAACCGTAAAGACAAGGTGGAGCTGGGCAAGGTAATCGCCTGGCGTATGGCGTTCGGCGCGACCATCGCGGTGGCCGCTTGGTTCCTGCTGCCGTTCGATATGAGGATTCGCGAAATCATCGTGCTGGGCTCCTTTGCCCCAATCACGATTTTCTCAACCAAGTTCACCGATTCGTTGACCGGCAATGCCAAGCTCGCCGGCTTCTCATTAACAGTGACGGCCGTCATCAGCTTGGTGGTGATGACCGTCTTGCACGCGCTTCTACCGGGAGCGTAAGGCGCGTTTCTGAGTCCTACGCCCGCACAATCACGTTGCGCAGATCGCCAATACCCTCGACGTGCACAATGGTCTCGTCACCGGGATCAAGATGACCGGAAGCATTCGGCGTACCGGTCATGATTACGTCGCCGGGCAGCAGTGTGGAGAAGCTGGAGATTGCGGCGATCTGCTCAGGGATGCCGTGAATCAGGTTTGCGGTAGTACCGGATGCCATCGGCACGTCCTCGCCGTTCAGCGTGAACGAAATCTTGGCGTCCTTCCAATTCAGGTCATCACGCATCACGATCCACGGGCCGAGCGGGCAGGAGGTATCGAATCCCTTGGCTCGCGTCCATGTGGGATCGATGCCCTGCAGGTCGCGCAGCGTCACGTCGTTCACGCAGGTGAAGCCGAGCACGTAATCCATTGCGTTCTCAACGGATACGTTCTTGGCAATACGACCCATCACCACGGCCACTTCAGGCTCGAAGTTCATGTCCTTGGAGCAGGCCGGGTACACGATCGGATCATCGGGGCCAATCACCGAGGTGGACGGCTTGGTGAAAATCACCATGTTCTCAGGCGCATGGGCGATTTCCGAATGGCCGGCCTCGTGCATGAACTGGGCGTGCGCCTCATAGTTCTTGGCCAGACCGTAGACCTTGGAAGGAATCACTGGAGAAAGCAGGCGGATGCCATCGCCATCAACCGGGTAACGATTACCGGTAGGAGCGACTTGGTCGCCGGCCAACGGATGACCGTCCAGTTCGATGAGGTAGTCCTTGCCGTCCGTTTCGTCCTTCTGCACGAAGGCGTAGCGCGGCGAATCATTCAAAGAAAAACGTGCGAGTCTCATGACTCCAAGACTACGCCCAGCCCGCGCCCGGCAACGACTATTCCTCTCACGGCCGGTCAATGCCACGCCGCAGGAATCTCATCACCTATTCATTCGCTGATGGAAACCGCTGGAGAGTAGACGGTAAAAGCAGGGGACCATTCCGACACGCCATTCAGCTGCTCAAGCGCGCGATCCAAATCATCGATATCGATATCGCCAGAATCGTCGTAGTCGTAGTGGTCGTCATAATAGTACGAATCATACTGATCGTCCATGTCGTCGTATCTGCTGTATGAATAATCCGACCGCAAATCATTCGTCACGGCATCGACCATACCCGAAAAGAGACCGACGATAATCATCACAATCAGCAGCAGATAGATGCCCAGCTTTGCCACGCTGATGATAATACCCGCAGTGGCCAAGCCTTTGCCTTTGCCGCCCTGCCGTTTGATCTGGTTCAAGCCGATGATGCTGAAAATCAAACCGATGATTGAGGTAAAGAACGAGCAGACAAAGCCCGCAATGGCAAACCCGTTATACTGTTGATTGGCCGCTGGGGGCATGTAGCCATACTGCTGGGCATAGGGCTGGCTGTAGTTCGGATTGTACTGCTGCCCATACGGCGTTCCGCCTTGAGCGTACGGATTGTACGGTGTCTGCGGAGGCACGGAACCGCCACCAGGATAAGTATTATTGGGCTGCTGGGATCCAGCCTCGCCGGATGGATTTGCAGCACCCGAATCGGATTCAGATGAAGGCGCCGGAGCCTGCTCGGGCTGCCACGGCGACTGCCCCGAACCGGCATAAGGATTGGTGTTGGAATCAGTCATAGCCTCTGCTCCTTCAGCTTGCGCACGCCTCGCGATGAGGCATGACTTTCATTCTATCCCCAGTGACAATCGTAACGAAAGACGTGCGGGAATACGACATCCCCTTTCTACAGCCCCTAGCAATCGAACTCCTACACGGTTAGACTTGTGATATGAGACATCGTCGTTTTGCCATGGTGCTTCTCGTACCGCTGATTGCGCTACTCGCTTCTTGCGGGACGCCCCAATCTGCGCCGACCACTGAACCAAAAAAGCAGCAATCCTCGCAGACTCCCAAGAGCAACAGCAACACGGATTCCAATCAGCAGAAGACTGTTGTTGATGACCCAACCCAGGGCGACTGGACAGACGCCTACTCCGGCCCCAGTGACCTGGACGGGGAGCTTGACGAAGCATGGCTGGATTGCGCACCGCACAATGCGCCCGATCCCGAGGCATTCTCCTGGAAGAGGTCTACAGATCACAGCAAAGTGTGGATGCACGCCACCGAGGGCGGTATGGATGGCTCGTCACAGCGCTCCTGCATGGCCGATGAACTGGATATTGCGGACACCGCAGATCTCAGCGACTCGTGGACTGTGACGTCGCTGGGAGATTATGACCGTTATCAGAAGCGCAGCGGCAACGTCATTAATATCGTCTGGCAGTACAGCGACGCAGTCAAAAAGTCGCTCACCGTGGAATCTGATTCGTATCGCGTCACCTTGCCCTACTCGTGGCACAACAAAATCACCACCTCGGTGGACGGCAGCACCATCACCGTCACCGACCGAGAACACCCGAAATATGCGCTATGCACGTTCCAAGTCTCGGATTCCAGCAACGCCGGAGACATAGGTACCAGCCTCATCCAGAAATATCAGGCCGGCAACACCCCCGTGCAGATGTGGGCCACACGATGGGCATTTGTCGCCGCCTCCGACCCGGCCTCCATTTCGGCGGACGATGCTGAAGACGTTACCGATCTGCAAACCGGAGGCACCGTTGAATATGACTCCATATCCGCCCAGATTCGCGCCGGAGACACCTCAGGCGTATTCGCCATAGACGACTACCTCAAAGCGCACATCGCCGTCAGCGGTTTGTAGTCACCCCAAAGAATCAACAAGTCCGAAGCCGTCATGATTATCGTTGGCATAATCATGACGGCTTCGGACTTGGGGTTGGATTCGTTGCGTAATCGCGCAATCGGCTGTTACTTGGCCAGCAGCGGTGCGACCCGCTCCTCGTAAGCGGTGAGGGCGGTGTCGATCACGTTGTGCATGTCGTAGTACTTGTAAGTGCCGAGGCGGCCGCCGAACACGGTGTTCGGCTCGGCCTTGGCCTTGGCCTCGTACTGGGCGTACAGTGCCTTGTCCGCGTCGGTGTTGACCGGGTAGTACGGCTCGTCGCCGCGCTCGGCGAAGCGGCTGTATTCCTCCCACACCACGGTCTTGTCCGGGTTCTGGGAGTCGTGGCGCTCCGGGTTGAAGTTCTTGAACTCGATGGCTCGGGTGTAGGGCACGTCCGCGTCGGAGAAGTTCATCACCGGGCATCCGAAGTGGTCGCCCTCGTCGTAGCGGACCTCCTTGAAGTCCACCGTGCGCCACTTGAGGTCGCCCAGCTCGTAGTCGAAATAGCGGTCCACCGGACCCGTGTACACCACCGGCACGCCCGCGGCCTTGAGCGCGGTCTTGTTGTACGGCTGGGATTCGTCGAAGAAGTCCACGCCCAGCTCCACGGTGATGCGCGGGTCGTCGATCATGCGCTCCATCCACTTGGTGTAGCCGTCCGAGGGCAGGCCCTCCCACGAGTCCTTGAAGTAGCGATTGTCGTAGTTGAAGCGCACGGGCAAGCGTTTGATGATGGCGGCCGGCAGCTCGGAGGGGTCGGTCTGCCACTGCTTGCCGGTGTAGTTCTTGATGAACGCCTCGTACAGCGGGCGGCCGATCAGTTGGATGCCCTTGTCGTTGAGGTTCTGCGGGTCGGTGCCGGCCAGCTCGCCCGCCTGCTCGGCGATGAGCTTCTGCGCCTCGGCCGGCGTGTAGTGGGCATGGAAGAACTGGTTGATAGTGCCTAGGTTGATGGGCAGCGGGTAGACCTCGCCATCGTGCGTGGCGTACACGCGGTGCACATAGTTGGTGAAGCTCGTAAAGCGGTTCACGTAGTCCCACACACGCTTGTTGGAGGTATGGAACAGATGAGCGCCGTACTTGTGAATCTCCGCGCCCGTCTCCTCATCGATATACGAGTACGCGTTGCCGCCGATGTGGTCGCGCACGTCGATGATGTGCACGCGAGCGCCGGTGTGCTCCACCGCCTGCTGCGCCACCGTCAGGCCGAACAGGCCCGCACCAACGATAACGAGATCGGGATACTCAACAGAAGATTCCATGTGCAGACAATCCTTCCAGCAATAAGCTTTCAAGCGCAACATTTGATTCGTCATTATCCTACCGGCGTGCCGGGGCAGACCAAAAACGCGGAATAATACTTAATGCCGAATTACCACATATTCCATTCTGTTCAGATCGATATCAACACGACCCCGCAGTCTTCTCGATATGCCATCGCGCAAGACATACGGAGCCGATATCACACCACGCTCAACAAAAGTGGAACTTACTCCATAAACATGTGCTTCAGATTATCCCATGCCGCTGCTGCGCAGAATACCGGTATTGCAGTACGACCGGATACATCGTTGAGCACCGAACTGCCTGGAGCATGACTCTCGCCGGACCATACGTCTATCCACGCTCCCCCGGCAACATGCTCCGGCAGATATGTGGAAAGCTCAGAGGCCCCTTCCTCGCACACTGGGTTAATCAGCAGGTCATCTCCCAGCTGGTATTCATAGGGGTGATCCCAAATACGACTGTCCTGTGCATGGTCAAAGAACAAAGCACGCATCAATGGCCGATCTGATTCCACTGCCGTCTCAGCGGCATGGGAAAGATATGGCACCAATCGTTCCCGCAATTCGACCAGTTCACGGAACTGCGCAACCACATCCACGTCACCATTCTGTTCGGCTATGTTCCATGGTGTGCGATCCCGTAATGGAAGCTCATGATGATTGAACTCCGAATGATATTGCATAATCGGCATGAATACAGAGGCAGCTGCCGCACGAATATACAGCTCGGCAGTAGGAACCGAACCAGAGAATCCAGCTAAATCCCACCCCCAGTACACCACACCACACGCGGCTGCCGACAAACCGGCACGTAGCGATGCCCGAAAAGCCTCCCACGTGGAATTCTCGTCGCCAGCCCAAAATGCTCCATATGGTTGACTGCCGGCAAAACCGGAGCGAGAGAACGTGACCGGAGCCTTGCCACAGGATTCCAGCAATTCGCAATACGTACGGGCATACCGCACCGGATTCAGGTTATTACCATCATCGCCGCGCGTCCCATCGTTATATCGCAACTCGCGACCCCACGCATGCTCGCCTCCGTCGGTTTTGAATCCATCGATGTCAAAATCGTCAACCAAATAGCGACGGTGCGCAGCCCACCATGCGCGGCCTTCGTCAGTCGAAAGATCAGGCATCAAAGCCTTGGGGAACCACCATGCCCGATTGTGATACGCTTCTCCGTCCTGTTCTCGGACGGCATACCCCTCCCGAACCATGGCATTGCCATCACAGATGACCTGCAGGCCATGGGATTGATGCTCAGCAGCAAATGTTTCTTCGCTCTTCAGTAGCGGAATCTGCCACAGAATAACTTTGATACCGCGATCATGCAGTTCCTGAATCATCGCTTTGGGATCCGGCCAGGCACCGGTACTGTCAAAGGAAAAATCATCACCATGGCGCGGCCCGCCGGACTCGTTAACGGCGTAATGTGCATCTCGGAATATAGTGATGCCTTCCTCGTCGCTCCATGCCTCAATCACCACCACTCCAACAGGAATATGCTCATCGCGGTGTTGATTCATCCTGCTCATAACCAATTCCTGGGTGTTCCACTCATTACCCGACGCCCATAGACGATGCACCCAGTCAGGCAGTTTCTTGGCTCGGCCTGTCTCATTAAGGAATGCCGTAAGAACCTGTACGGGAGAGCCCTGATAGAGGTCAAGCACGAGATGTCCATCTTCACCCGTTTCAGCCTCTATCATCATCATGCTGGAATCGGAACTTCCGACATCACACCACATTCTTCGAGAAGTGTGCAGATAGAAGCCCCATCCGACCCCACCAATTACATGGGCGAATGGCATGGGGAAGTATGTGCGGTGAGCCGCACCCTGGTTTTTGTACTGCTCAAATACGATAACGTCAGGAGTCAGACCTCGTTGATCGAGCGAATCATATCGCTCTCCGAAACCGACTACATGCTCGTCTGGTTGCAGCGGCAGGGCAAATCGCATCCTTCGAGCTGTGGAGCCATCACTGAGCGCCTGCACCTGCAAAGGACGAATAGCTGTCATCCCATCAGCGTGTACTTCAAGCGAAGCAATCGGACATTGGTCGAGGGGAACCCATGCGCAAGCCACGCAATCCTCCCAATCCGTACTGGATTGTTCGCCATTCTCCCCTACAGCCACAAAACGATATCGCAGATTCTCGCCTTCGCGTATATCCGCAATAGTGGTCTGCCAAGCGTCATCCTCCCCATGAAGCGAGGACTCCTGGGCTTCGGCAAGATGTCCTTCTCCGCCCGCATTGGCAGCGGCAGCAGCATTTCTGTCAGCTTCACTGGCACGTTCACATGCAATGGATTCCGCATGGCCATCAATAACAAATTCACAAGTGACCGACTTCACGTCCCCCTGCGTCACCGCTCCGAGCCACAACGGGTCCCCCGCAACCGGAAACACGGGATTGCGCTGATCGGCGGAAATCGCATAAGGATGTCCGTTACCAAACGGATGGTGAGTAATACTAAGCATCATTGCTTGGGCTCCTTATAGCCTCGCTACACAACTATCACAATGAAGGGTGCGGCCCATGAAACACATGAGTCGCATCCACGCATGGCAGACTACTTCAGCAGTGGGTTGACTTTGCTCTCGATATTGGACACAGCGTCATCGACCGAGGTACGACCCGCGGCAACGGCAGTCAGCTCATCGTTCACCGCATCGGTGACTTGCTCACTCTTTTCGATGACGGGCGCAAGAGCCACCTTGTCAAGGGAATCGAATACCGCTTGGCGATTTTCCGGCGGCGTCTGCTCAAGATATGGCTTGAGCTCAGTCTCATCGGAAATCGGAGGCAACTCCCAGCTGGTATCGAGGCGCTGCTTCACCGTAGTGGCAGAAGACGTGTAGAATTCAACCCACTTTTTGGCCGCATCCTGCACCTTGGAACGGGAGGAGACCGCAACCGCGTTGGAGAACGAGGCCGACCCCTGCTGGGTATTGCCAGGCTCGACAGCCACATCCCAATTCATACTAGGCGCTTTGTCTTTCACCGTAGAGAACATCCACGACCCGGTATGCCACATGGCCAACTTGCCTTCCGTGAATAGCTGCGTATCGAAATCAGGAGTATTTGCCCCATCAGCATCGGTAGGCATTACCGTGCCCGATTTGCCGGCCAGCCATTCAACAGCTTCCTTGCCCGCCCGAGAATTGATTGCAGTGGCATCTCCATCCTTGTTCAGGAACGAACCACCGGATTGCACCATAGTCTTATACAACTCGTTATAAGTAATGGGCTGATAATCTCCCCATATGCCAGCAGCCTTATCCGTCAGCTTCTCAGCCGCAGCCTGCTCTTCCTTCCATGTCCAATCACTCGCCGGATAATCAAGACCGGCCGCATCAAACAAATCCTTGTTGTAGAACAGCAGCACGGTGGAGAACGATTCAGGCAAAGCATATAGCTTGCCGTCATACTTGTATGAATCAACCAAAGATTCCACATACGCTTGGGTATCCGCATCGGAGATATCAGCCAGCACACCGGATTTCGCCATACTGATGAATGAGGCGTATTCCAGTTCGAACGTATCAGCTTCAGCCGAACCCGCAATCGCCGTCTGCAACTTCGCAGAATAATCGGCATAGGGCACGGTCTCCACATCAATGGTTATTTTCGGATTTTTCTTCTCAAATGCCTTGACGATGGCCTCAAGTTCTTTCTCATGCCCATCATTGGACGAGAAATTCATAAACTTCACTACGGTGTTGCCATCGGCATCAGTTCCCGATTGCGAGGCGGAACCTTGACACCCGGCAGCAACGCCGAGCATACTCAGAGCAATCGTTGCAGCTGCGGCGACTTTGCCCCAGTGTCGTGTGATCTTCATTTTCTTTCCTTTCCTATTGGGCATATTGCCCGTTACTTCAATCCGGTATGAGCCATACCGGCGATGATGTATTTCTGCGCGAATAGATAGACGATGATGATGGGCAAAATGGAGACCACCGCACCGGCCATCACCACGTTCCATTCCGTGGTGAACTGCCCTTTAAGGAACGACAATCCCAACGGCAACGTCATGAGTTCAGGAGAGCGAATCACCACCAATGGCCACAGATATGAGTTCCATGAGTCCATGAACGCGAATACCGTAACCGTTGCCAAGGCAGGCTTTGTCAGAGGCATGATGACCTGTGCCCAAATCCGCAGATGGCCAGCCCCATCAATGCGTGCAGCCTCATCCAGTTCGTGAGGAATGGCATCAATGGTCTGCTTGAGCAGAAAGATACCGAACGCCGACGCGATAGACGGCGCCAGCAGAGAGAAATAGCTGTCGTTGAGATGAACTCGCGTCAACATGATGAACAACGGAACCACCAGGACTTGTAGCGGTACCATCAGCGTAGCCAAATAGCAGCCGAACACCAGTTTCTTGCCGGCAAATTCGAGTCGAGAAAAACCATAGGCCGCCAACGAACCGGTAAGCAACTGCAACAACGTACTGGCAACAGCAATACCGAAGGAATTCAGCACGATGCGCCATATTGGTACGCTCGCAGCCAATTTGCGATATGCGTCCAAAGTCGGGTTATCAACAATCAAAGAAGGCGTGCCGGAAAGATTACCGTCAGGCGTTATCGATGTCACTACTGTCCACACAAAGGGGAACAGCATAAGCAATGCGCCAATGACCAGCAAAATCCAGATCACGATATCGCTGACACCAGTTTTCCGAGTCTCACGCATAGTTCACCCACTTCTTCTGACCATGCATTTGCACGGCGGTGATGCCAAGGATGATGGCGAACAGTATCCACGACAGAGCAGAAGCCATGCCAGCCTCGCCATAGCGGAACGACAAATCATAAATCTTGCCGACAACCACCTGGCTGGCACCGCTCGGACCGCCACCGGTCATCACGTTCACCTGATCGAACACTTGGAAACCATTGATGAGAGAAATAATGAGAACGAAAAATATCGACGGCGTCAGCAACGGGAACGTCACCGACCAGAATCGACGCCAGGCATTCGCACCATCAACCATGGCCGCTTCTTCAATCTCCTGAGGAATGGCCTGCAAACCGGCCAGCAGAATAACCATTACAAAGCCCAGATCCTTCCACGCGGAAGCAAGGATCACCGATGGCATGGCCCACGCCGGATCCGTCCACCACCCCGGCTGAGGCAAGTGCAGTATACCGAGCACATGATTCACCAAACCATTGCTGGGATTCAGCAGCCATTGCCATACCAGAGCGACGGCAACCCAGCTGGTCACCACAGGCACAAAGTACGCTGCCCTAAGCAGCCCTCGCGCTTTGAGCTTACGATTTAAGGCCACGGCGATAAGGAGCCCTCCAAAGAACACCAACGGCAGATATCCGATCAGATACAGCAGCGTATGACCGAGGATTTGCCAAGTTTCAGCGGAAGACAGCAATGATATGTAATTATCAAGGCCGACCCATTGCATGGCACCAATCATGTTCCATTCATGCAGTGAAATCCATGCCGAAGCAATCATCGGCACGACACGGAACAGTAAGAGAGGAATGGCACTGGGCAGCAAGAACAGAGCCACCCAGCCGATATTGAACAGACGCTGTTTTCTGGACAGCCGCGATGTGCTTCGTTGCGATCGCATATGTACTCCTTTGCTCACTTACGCATACTTGCCAAGCGCAATCTGGCTCAACCGTGACCTCACCGCTTTGCTCATACGACCGCTATCACTGCGGTTGAATAATGATGAAATCACCAACGCCGCAGCCCCCAATGCCCATCGACTTTCATCCCATGATCCAGCCAGATACGGCACCGACCGACGAGATTCCATAAGTCCAGCGCGCAAGGCACGTTCGAAGCCGGGTTCCCATAAATCCCATTGCGGCATGCCTTCGCCCAACAACACCAGGGTTTCCGGGTCGAACAGATTTACCGCACCGGCAACGGCTTTACCCAGTAGGTCGCCTGCCCATTCGAACAAATCAGCACGGATTCTGGCGTTCCCGCTGCGTGCCCGTTGGGCATATTCATCAATGGCTTCCATCTGTTCATCGATAGGAGCTTCAGAAACCGCCCCTTGGGAAAGTCCTAGTTCACGCGCGCGTGCCAGCAGACCAGAAGAACCAATCAGGGAGTCAAGACAACCACGATGTCCATCCGGACAAATTCGATCACTATCCGGCTGCATGGGGAAATGACCGATTTCCCCAGCATCGCCATTTGCGCCACGGTGCATTTCATCATTAATCACCAGCCCACATCCAATACCCCGACCAATGGTTAACACCATGTAAGTGGAGCATGAACGTCCCGCGCCATATACCTGTTCAGCAATCGCCAACGCATTCACATCGTTTTCCACGAACACCGGCATTCCCAAACGTTGCTGCAAAGTCTCGCCAATTCTCGCATTGCGCAGCTGGATGGACGGGGCATTTACTACGCCGCGTTCAGGAGAATCGACCGCCCCCGGGATACCGACCCCCAAACCCAATAGGCTGGGTTCCTTATCCACAAAACGCTGCACGATGCGGGTCATCTCATCAATCCCACCATCCTCAGCGACATGGAACGGCTCCGTATTCTGCGTAAACACCTTGCCATCCAGCCCTGAAATGACCATAGTCACATGCGAAGGAGCAATCTTGAGACCTGCGATACGCCCATTATTGCCATTCAAAGCCAACGGGCGAGCAGGACGACCCTCACCGTAAATCTCATCAAGCTCCGTCACCATGTTGCGCGCGATAAGCTGCTTAGAAACCGATGTTATGGTAGCGGAACTCACATGGAGGGAAGCAGCCAGCTCCGCTCTTGTCATAGCGCCCCGCACACCAAGCAATCCCAACATGGCGGCCGGCACCAGGCTCGAAGCCCCCAGTGATTTGAATTGGTTTCCCATATCCGCTCCTACTTATTTCAGCTCTGAATTAAGTACTTAATAAAGTAGCATGGAAAATGCCGACACGCAAATCGCAAAACTCGGACGCCCCCCCCC
>JAFEHB010000415.1_pt1 | contig 32445 bp, 25 predicted proteins | sample 9267121 | NCBI WGS metagenome assembly JAFEHB01 (sample SAMN17103336, study PRJNA684904) | human gut metagenome | isolation source: diarrhea sample from child under the age of five | host: Homo sapiens | place: South Africa: Mafikeng, Mafikeng Provincial Hospital | collected 2019-09 | reverse complement strand
ACGCGCATTTCGCCTATGCCCCGATTGCCCCATAAATGGTATGGGATCAGTTGCCACGTACGAGGTATGACCGTTTCCGCTCGTTCTTCGTAAAGGGTTGTTCCCGACCATTCTTCGCTTTGGTAGCCTTTGATCGCCAAACGTAAAGTAGTTGGCAACAACGTATCCTCTTTCGAAAAGGTCGCCTCCAGCGCCTGTGGGTCGATGCGGCAACGCCAGAGTGCTTGACCATTGTCGGCTTCTTCTATGCAATACACGAATGGGCCACGTTGCAATGCGACTTGATTGATGTCTTGAATAACTTGAGGATTCGCACGCAAGATTTGCAATGGTTGTTCAAAACGGATATTGGCCGTCACGTTTTCGACTGCCTCAAAGATGATTGCCTCGTTCGTCTCCTGCCATTCGTGTTCACTATCGATTTGAAACTTACTTAGTCCGTTAGGTTTGTGGATGATGAGCGTCTTTGGAATGCCTTGATAGCGAATCGTGAGGTCCTCTGTAAAAGGAAACCCGCCCGTTTGTTCAAACGTAAATTGATCAGGTTCTTCTAAACGGCTGGCTACAAATAAATTCACGTAAAGCTTCTCTTGATCGCAGGTGTAAACCAAGCGCTGCAGCGAAGCGACCATCCGTGCAAAATTGGGTGGACAACACGCACAACCGAGCCAATCGGGTCGTTGGGCTTTGACGTGACCTTTGCCAGGATTTTCTTGATCTCGTTGGGGATTGACCTCCAAAGGATTCACGTAGAAAAAGTGTTTGCCGTCAATTGCCGCACCAGAAAGGACGCTATTATACAACGCTCGTTCCATCGTCGCTAAATATTTTGGTTCATTGGTTAGTTTGAACAGCTCAAAAGAAAATTGGACCAATGCAATGGCTGCACAGGTTTCACAATACATCGTATCATTTGGCAAATCATAGGGACCGACAAAGGCTTCCCCGTGAACGGTTGAGCCGACGCCACCGATCACATACATTTTCTTACAGGCGATGTCTTCCCAAATCGCTTCGCAAGCGTCGATTAATTCTTGGTCTTGGGTATGCTGGGCGACTTTTGCCATCCCGCTTGCCATATACAGCATTCGTACCGCATGCCCTTTGGCTTCATGCTGCTTTTTAGGTTGATCGTAGGCTTGTAAATAGGTGAGGTCTACCCTTGGCGTTTCATCCGATAAGCCATCCGCTTGGTTTTTCAAGATTTCTTTTTCGTAAAAGGCAGGATCTTCCCCACGTACTTCAAGAAAGAAATCAGCTAATGTCAAATAGGTTTGTTTACCAGTGTATTCATACAAACGCACCAGAGCCAATTCGATCTCTTGATGGCCATCAGCACCTTGAATTTTTCCAGGCTCCCGCCCAAAGTGCGTGCAAATATTGGCGATATTTTTCTCTGCCACGGCCAGTAATTTATCCTTGCCTGTTGCTTGATCATAAGCGATAGCCGCTTCGACTAGATGCCCGGCACAATAAAGTTCATGACTGAAATACAGCTGACGGTATTTTAACTTCGGTCGGGTCAATTGAAAGAAGGTATTTAAGTAGCCATCCGCTTCTTGCGCAGCAGCAACTAAGTCAATCACTTCATCTACTGTCTTTTCCAATTGCGGATCGCTAGTATTCAACAAGCTATACCCAGCCGACTCGATCCATTTGTAGACATCACTATCTTGGAAAAACCAGCCAAAATGTTCCCCTTCCATTTGCCCTGCAGCGATGCGAAAATTCGCCAATGCATGGCTTTTCCCAGCTGGCAAATTGGGATCTTCCCGTTCTGCTTGAACATCTACATCGATTTCATCATTTAGGACTTGGTATTGGTAAGGAATCGTTTCTTTGCGAACAAGCTCTTGGTATCCTTGCCAAAACTCGTCCGTGAGCTGGATCTTGTTTAATGCGAATTCTTTCATTTCGTTCTCCTGTTCTTTTATTTTTTTATGTTTGATCATTCGTTCTATATTCACTTCATTAATAAAAAGGCCGAATCATCTCCTGTGATATGTTGCCCTGCCTCCTCTTTGATCGTTTGCTTATATAAGAGCTGTTAGGCTTTAGGACTCATGCCTTTTTTCTGTTTAAAGGTATTGGTAAAGTGCTGTCTGCTGTTGAATCCTGCTTGAGCGGCAATTTCGACGATTGGCAGCTGACTATTGCTTAGTAAAAATGCTGCCTGCTTCAGACGCTCACTGGTGAGAAAATGGTTGACCGTCACTCCCAGTTGCTCATGAAAGAGTTTATGCAAGTAGGCTTTCGTAATCCCCACAGCCGCTGCGATTTGGGAGACTTGAATGTCTTCATCAAAATGCTGTTGAATATAGTTGACCGCAGCGTTCACATAGCAATTGCCCCGTTTGGTTTCTTTCGTACGTAATGAAAAGGCTAATTTCATCAGCATCCGCTTAAACAAGAGCTCGATCGTAAATTGCCGTTCAGCAGACGGTTGCTCTTGAGTATCATCGATCATTAGCAGCTGCAGCAATGACTTGATCGCTTGTCCAAATTGGCGGACATCGCGACTTTTCGCGTAAGGTTCATTCAATTGTACATTTCCTTTGATGTATGCAAAAACATCACGAACACAAAGGGCGGACGGTGTCTCACTCAGAAGAAATTCAATATTCAGTAAGGTGCAGGAATCTCCTTCAACGAGTAAGGCGTGTTCCACAAAGGCATTTATGAAAACGAAATCATTTCTTTCCAGAACAATTACTTGATCTTGCACCTTTATCTTACACTTCCCTTTGGTCACAAACATGATCTCACACGCTGAGTGTTGATGTGGATCCATGGAAAAACGCTCAAGGGCAACACTATAGTATGCTGTAATCTTCGCATAGTTTGTTTCTTGTGAAAACACCATTGATCAACTCCTTTTTCATTCGTTGACGATTTCTTTCTTTTTTATTTCTAGTAGACAAAACTTTCCCTCTCTTTTTTATTGCTTACTATACTATAAGAAAAACGTACTAGGAGGAAATCGATGTCTTTTTTACATTTTGCACAAACACCCCCAATGGGATGGAATTCTTGGGACTGCTATGGCGCTTCTGTAACCGAAGCAGAAGTGATCGCCCATGCTGATTTTATGGCAGAGCATTTGAAAGCTTACGGTTGGGAGTACGTCGTCGTGGATATTCAATGGAGCGAACCAGAAGCAAAGTCTACAAGGTACAATGATTTTTATCCGTTGTGTATGGACGACTATTCTCGCTTGATTCCTGCTGAGAACCGCTTCCCTTCAGCAAAAGATGGTGCTGGTTTCAAAAAACTTGGTGACTATCTGCATCAAAAAGGGCTGAAATTTGGTATCCATATCATGCGCGGCATTCCACGACAAGCAGTTCACCAAAATACGCCGATCAAAGGAACGGATAAACGGGCGCGGGACATTGCTATGAATTCAATCTGCCCTTGGAATTCCGATATGTATGGGGTCAATGTTTCATTGCCTGAAGGACAGCTTTATTATGATTCTTTGCTCGAATTATATGCTTCTTGGGGTGTTGACTTTATAAAGGTGGATGACATCGGCGATTCGAAAATTTACGGTGATGCCCATAAAGCAGAAATCAAAGCGATTCGCCGTGCGATCGATCGATCCGGTCGAGAGATCGTCCTTTCTTTGTCTCCCGGACCCGCTGCCCTCAAAAATGGTAGTTTCTTTCAAAATCATGCCAATATGTGGCGCTTGACGGATGACTTTTGGGATCATTGGGATGCCCTTTACGCCATGTTTGACCGAGCAGCAGAGTGGGCACCTTTCGTCCGTCCAGGTAACTGGCCTGACTGTGATATGCTGCCGTTGGGTCATATCGGCATTCGAGCAGTTGATGGAGGCGGTGGTGACAGCTGGACACGTTTTACGGAAGACGAGCAATACTTATTGATGAGTTTATGGACGATCTTCCAATCTCCATTGATGTTTGGTGGTACTTTACCAGACATCGATCCCTTTACCTTACGTTTATTGACGAATACTGAAGTCTTAGAAATGTATCGAAGAATTCATACGAAAAAAGAGTTCTGTCGTGATCAAGAGTGGATCATTTGGGAGGCGTTGAGCGACACAGCAGTCTACTATGCCATTTTCAATGTTTCTGATCAAACGCAAACCATCCCAAAATCGATCGCTGCTTTACTACCAATTAAAAGCGGCACTGAGTTATGGCAACAAAAAGAACAAACAATTGCCGATGCTGAGGTTCCTACTCATGGTGTCCGATTATTAAAAGGCAGTATTTAGTAAAGCCGGCAGCAGCATACGTTTATAAGCAGCACAATGTAACCTACTCATTGTGCTGCTTGTTTTTTATTCTTCGTACACTTTTCGACCAAGAAACGCAACGCCTTGATCATTGATTCCAGAGAAAAACAACCTTTCTTTTTGGTCGATGTACTCATAATATGGGACAAATTCGTTTTCTCCCCACAAGTAACTTCGTCCTTCTTTTTTTAATGCTGTTATTTCTTGCAGTTGAGAAGATATAACTTGAGATTCATGATCAAATTGGATGATTTCCCACTTTCCTAACAGAGTTTCCTGCTCTGGCATTCTTGAAACACTTCCTTGATAGATTGAAGCAGAGATTACTGGCCAGCCTGATTCCAGCCAATAGAGTTTACGTATTTGTAAATGGAATTGGTCACTGAAGGGTTTTCTCCGTGCATGATGCACAACGAAGCTTTCTTTATTGGTTTGCGTAAAGATCGAATTATGACCAGGAGCGTATACAACTGGTTCTTCTGAGAACTGATAGCTGCCCAACAGTTTAGTCCCTACTTCGGTGGGCGTCTTTTCTTGATCCGTCATGGCCGTACCATGCCAGTCCAGATATGGCCCTGTAATTTCTTTTGCTCGGGCGACACGGATATTATACGAATCGTTAAGGGAGTCGAAAGAAACAAACAAATAATAATAATCGGTTTCAGGATGATAATAGATAAATGGGCCTTCAATAGCAGTATCAACTGTTTTCGGACGAAAAGCAATCCGTTGACCATAGCTCTTTTCTTGAAGTTTTCCAGTTTCTTTGTTCAATGGAGCAATATAGATTCCGCCAAAGAAAGAACCATAGACAAACCACTGTTCACCCGAGCGGTCAAAAGCAATATTGGCATCGATCGCGTTATGCTGTGCAAGAGTAGCATTGGTTTTAACAACCTCTCCTTGATCTTCCCAAGGGCCCAAAGGATCTGATGCTGTAGCTAAGCCGATAAAAGAAGTGGTACTGCCGAATGTCGAAGCAGAATAATACATACGGAATTCGTCCTTGTAGCGGATAACTTCCGGTGCCCATAGTCCTTGAGCTTTGCTCCATTTTACTGCTGGTTCAGGCATTTCTGACAATGCCTGTTTCTCAAATTGCCAATGGATCAAATCTTTTGAACGACGAATTGGTACACCAGCCGTTTTGGGCTGTTGTGTGTCCGTTGAATATAAATAAAAGGTACCTTCATGTTCAATAATCGTAGGATCATGAACCCCATTGATCGCTGTCATGTCTTCCCTCATCTCCTAATTGATTTATTCTATTTTATAAAAACAGGACAGCTACTTGACGAGCTGTCCTGTTTATTCCCACATTCCTGCAGGACAGTTTTTCTTAGCTAAGTTTGCGCGAAACCGATAAAAGCAGCCGCATTTGGTACAGGTATGATTCAATCGCAATGGACAAGTCTCACAAACAGCGATTCTCCTACTGACGATCTCCGGCGAAGCCAAGTCGCTTTCTAAAAAAAGTTGTTCTGCAATCAAGGATTCAATGTCTTCCTGTGCTGCTGCAGCAGCATCTTTCACTTCGCATCCTTTACAAGACATGGGATCAGACTGTCAATGAGATCGTTAGAACACTCATTGCTGGCACCCGCAAGCTGACTTTGTTCTCTTTAACATCGTAAGCGGTGAAGTCTTGGATCACCACATCTTCAGGATGATCAAAATCATTGTGTGCGTTCATTTTGTCCCCCACGATATAACGAGCTTCTTTCACTTCATTGATCGCTGTTTCCAGGGAAAAGGTTAATTCTTCCGTGCCTTGGGTAGCAAAATTACAAACCGATAGATGGATCGTATCCTCTTTTTTCGAAATCGTATACGTAATGGTATCACTGCTAGTTCCATGGCTATCAATGGTTTCAGCATCTTGATGGACTTTGTACAAATCAAAGACATGATAGCTTGGGGTTTTCACCATTTGTTCGCCATCTGTCAAAATCATCGCTTGCAGGACGTTGACGGTTTGTGCGATATTTGCCATATGCACTCGCTTGGCATGTTTATGGAAAATATTCAAGGTGATCGCTGCGACCATGGCATCACGAATCGTATTTTGTTGGTATAAGAAGCCTGGATTCGTCCCAGGTTCTGCTGAGAACCAAGTGCCCCATTCATCAACAATGATTCCCACACGCTGTTCTGGGTCATACTGGTCCATGATCGCGCTGTGGCGGGTCAATAATTCATCCATGTAGGCTGCTTTTTCACAGGTCACTTGCCACTCTGCCTCATCAAATTCCAAGGCGCTCCCTTTTTCTTCCCAGCCCTGCGGATGAACGTAGTAGTGCAAGCTTAGGCCGTCCATCAACCAATGGGCGTTTTTCATCAGCGTTTCTGTCCAATGATAGTCTGCGACATTCGCTCCGCCAGCAACTTTGTAGATTTTTTTGTCACCGTATTGGCGGACATAGGTTTGATAGCGGCGATACAGATCCGCATAGTACTCTGGCCGCATATTGCCGCCGCAGCCCCAGTTTTCGTTTCCTACGCCAAAGAATTTCATTTCCCACGCATCTTCATGGCCATTTTCTCTGCGAAGATCAGCCATCGGAGAAATGCCATCCATCGTGATGTATTCCACCCATTCCGACATTTCTTGCACCGTTCCGCTGCCGACATTGCCGTTGACATACGCGTCACATTCCAGCTGCTTGATCAATTCAAAAAATTCATGGGTCCCGAAATGATTGTTTTCAGTCACGCCGCCCCAGTGAGTGTTGACCATCGTTTTGCGGTTTTCTTTAGGACCAATCCCGTCTTTCCAATGGTATTCATCGGCGAAGCAGCCGCCTGGCCAACGCAGCACAGGGATTTGAATGTTTTTCAGTGCTTCAACCACATCGATCCGCATCCCATTTTTATTTGGGATCTGCGAATCTTCTCCAACGTATAATCCTTCATAGATACAACGGCCTAGATGCTCTGCAAAATGACCGTAGATATATTTGCTGATCGTTGTTCCTGATTTTGTGTTTTGAATGTTGATCGTCAATCAGTTCACCTTCATCTCTAATTTATTGTTTGCGACCGGCTCGCCAAAAACTGGGAATCCTTTTTCATCCCAAGTGAATGGTTGTGCAACTGCATGTCGATTCGGGTTTGCCAGAGGATCGCCTGCCTGATTTTTTTCTGGTCTTGCATGATAAACTAAAATGTCCTCACCATCTGCCCCTTTTGTAAAAGAGTTATGCCCCGGTCCATATTGAGAATTCCGTTCTGACGTTTGAAAGACTGGCTCTTGGGATTTGTGCCAAGAAAATCCATTCAATAAATCACTATTTTCGTCTGTCCACAATAATCCCATAGCGTAATTTTCATCTGTAGCACTGCCAGAATAAGTGATAAAAATCTTACCATTTCGCTTAAGCACGGCTGGTCCCTCATTCACCATGAAACCAATCTGTTCCCAAGGGTATTCAGGGATCGATAGTAAAAGCTGCTTTCCTTTTAGTGTCCATGGATTTTCCATTTCTGATAGATAAAGATTAGAGTTTCCTGGAATTCTTGGATCTTGTTGCGCCCAAACATAATAAAGTTTCTCCTGATGTTCAAACACAGTTGCATCCAAACTAAAACTTTCAAATTGCGTGATGACCTGTCCTTTTTCTTCCCATTCCCCTTCAAAAGGGTCAGTTGCATTATTTTCGATCACGAACATTCGATGATGATGATTTTCATTTCTGATCTCTTCATTATCACTCGCGGCAAAATAGATATACCACTTATCAGCGATAAAATGAATTTCTGGCGCCCAAATCAATTCACTCATTGGTCCCGACTCATGTGCCTGCCAAACCGTCTTTCTTTCCGCATCTTCCAGTTCATTGAGGCTTTTCGCTCGTCTAAGTTCAATCGACTGATACCCAGGAACTGAACCTGTAAAATAATAGTAACCATCGGAATGTAAATATACCCAAGGGTCTGCTCGTTCATACACGATCGGATTTTGTATTGTCTCTGCATTTGCTTTTGCCATACCTTACTCCTCATTCCTAACAATAAATAATGGTACTCCTGCTTCTGAGGTACCTGTAAATGTCATTACTTGCTTTTGCTGATTTTCATCCCAGCCGGAAAGAAACTTCCCTTTATAAACAGTGTCATCGATAACCACACTTGAATCTTCTTGACTATTCTTTTCTGCTAGTTCCCATGTTCCAGTGCGATCACCTTTGATCGTGCCATTTTTTTCAACTGTAATTTCCTGTGGTTCTTTCAAATCATCCGTTAAAAACTTGTCAAAGGAAATCAGCGTATAGGCACCCGTAACTTGATTCTTTGTATAGTCAGCAATCGTTTCTTCGCTGTATCTCAATGGAGAAACAACCGGCCAGCCTGCTTCTGTGAAAAACATTTGATGGACTCTCACAGAATGGTATTCTCCGCTATTTGGAAAACGTGTATGGAAAATCAAGTAATATTGATTGGTTTCTTCATCATAATAGGTCGAGTTGTGACCTGGCGAAACATAGCCAACCCCTTCATTGCTCGTATTTTCGGTATATAGGAAGTTCCCCATAATTTTAGTTCCGAAGTCTTGAATACTTGCGTCATCAAAAACTGTTCCAAATTTCCCTTTGACCTCAGCCATTGGATTTCCTTGGCTGTCTTCATAAGGACCATCGGGATTCTTTGACCGCGCGACTCGAAGGTTGTATCCACCGTCTGCATCTAGCCCACCAAATGAAGTGAACAAGTAATAGTAGCCATTTTCTTGATTATACTGAATGTATGGTGCTTCGATGCGACTGTGATTTCCGCCCATCAAATGTGTTCCGTATGAATTGCGATCTTTAGGCAAACCCGTTTCATCATCCATTTCTAGGATAAAAATCCCACCTGAGTATGATCCATAGACCATCCATAATTTCCCTTCATTGTCATAAAAAACATGAGGATCGATCGCATTTGGATGAATCGCTGCATTGTACGCTTCACCAAACTGCGGAGAGGTTCCTGAATAAAGAAAAGATTCGACTTTTTCATAAGGACCTTCAATAGAGTCAGATACCGCCACTCCCATTACGGAGAGCGGTGAAGTTCCTTGACACAAACAATAGTACAAATAGTATTTTCCATTCTTAAACTGTTGGATATCACTAGCCCATAAAGTATCTGTCTGTGCGTACTCAAACTCTTCTGCCAATTCTTCTCGAATATTCTCAAATAGTGTATCTTCAGATACTGAATTAGATATCTGCTCCCACTTCATCAAATCCTGAGACTTGGCAAATTGCATATGTGATCCAATAATATAAAACGTATCATCCGCTTTGATCACCGATGGGTCATGGACACTAACATCGGCAAACTCAGGAGGGGACAAGACTTCTTCAACTGCAGAAGCAGTACAGCCAGATAAAAGAACCATTAGAGGAACACACGAGAAAAGAAATTTTTTGATCATGATTTTAACAATCCTTTCTTGCTATAGCCTGACAACAAGCACTTGCTGGCACTGTACAAAAAGATTGAAATTGCGACAAAAAAGAACCAATGATACGCCATGCTAACAATTGAAAATGTGAGAACCATCAAAAGACAAAGAAGCGATTCTTTTGGTAACAAGAATGGACTCGTCAATGAAAAAACGGCTTTTTTCCGCCACTTATCTTTACTCAATCGAGTGACTAAGGATAAATTGATCAATACTAAAATCACATAACTGAACAAAAACAAAAGTGGCCATTGGAAAAATGCTCTCATTAGATCACTTTGCTGCACAATCAGCAATTCCAAATAGAGAATGCCTAGAATAAGTGGAAATATAAAGACCCGCCATTTGTATAAGCGAATGGCTGACACATAGTTTTTCCAAAATAAAGTCAATACTTCTATATAAGAGTAATAGCCTGTAAATAGATCCTCTTTATTTAGAATCGTTAAGACAGCAATAGTACTGGGAACAAAGCCGACCACAAAAAAACCAGCTAAAATACCTAGAAGCCACAAAATATTTAGTTCTATCAGAAGTACCAATGCATTTAGCCAGTTCATTGCTTTTAGAAACATCTACTCACCCTTTCATTCCAGAAAGTGCAACTGATTCAATAATTTGCTTTTGGAAAATAATAAATACGATCAAAACCGGAAGTAATGAAACAACGGAAGCTGCCATAATCAACGGATAATCCGTTTGAATTGCATAGGCGGCATTTAAGTTTGCGATCACTACTTGCAATGTTTGTTTTTCTGGACTATTCAAGTAGATCAAGGGTGCTAAGTAGTCATTCCAAGCGCCCATAAACCATAAAATAAATTGAGCAGCAACCGCTGGACGAATCAACGGAAAAATCAATTGGATAAAGGTTTGTAAATAGCCCGCACCATCAATTTTCGCCGCCTCAACGATCGAATCAGGAATATTAGATAAATATTGTCGTAAAAAGAAAATCATCGTGATATTTCCAAACATTCCTGGGATGATCAATGGTAATAACGTATCAACCCAGCCAATTTGGGAAAACATCATAAATTGCGGGATCATCACCGCTGGATAAGGAATCATCAAAGCGGCTAAAAGGATTAGAAATAGCGCATCTTTATGCGGCATCCGTAATTTGGCAAATGAGAAGGCGGCTAAACTGGATGTCAGAGTACCTACAACAGTCACAGAAAGTGAAACGATCACTGTATTTTTAATCCCTGAGAACAAAGTGTCCAGCTCAGATAAACGTTTGTACGCATCAAATTGTACTGGGTCTGGAATCCATTGAGGTGGCAGCTGGAAGACGCCAGCTCGGTCTTTTAGCGATGTTGAGATCATCCAAAGTAACGGCCCCACCATAATAACTGCTCCAAGGGAGAGAATTAAAATAATGAGTACGTTGCTTATTTTCAGTTTTTTCATTCTTTTCCCTCCTAATCTAATTTATAGCTTGAACGATTGTTCATATAGAATTGGAATGCTGTTATCACAAAAACCAATACTGCTAGAATCAACGCCATACTGCTTGCATAACCCATTTGCCAATTTCTGAAAGCTTTTTGCCAGATATACCAAACGACCGTAGCACTGCTATATTGTGGTCCGCCAGTTGGTGTCATAATGTTTATTTCCGTAAAGATTTGTGAGCCGCCGATAATATTCGTAACGACTAAAAAGAAAGTGACTGGTCTAACCATCGGCCAAGTGATATTGCGAAACTTTTGAAAAGAAGAAGCACCATCTAATTCTGCTGCTTCATAAAAGGTTTTTGGTACACTTTGAATCGCTGCCAAGTACAAGAGCATAGAATAGCCCAATCCCTTCCAAACAGACATAATAATAATTGCCGGTTTGACTGTTGATGGGTTTTGCAACCAGTTGGGGCCGCTGATACCGAAGATATCCAAGACCTGATTGACTAAACCAAAATCACCATTGTAAGCCCATTGCCACAAAATCGAAATGGCTGCTAATGATGAGATAACTGGAATATAATAGATCGTTCGGAAAATCGTCGTTCCTTTAATTCCTCTGCTCAGTGCTGATGCCAGCATAAATGACAAAATCAAACCGATTGGGATCCCTAACATCAAAAAGACGGTATTAAACATCGTCTTATAGAAGTACTCATCTCTAAAAAGCTTCTGAAAGTTCTCAAAACCGATAAAATTCATTTGCCCTAGACCGTTCCAATCTGTAAAGGCAGCATAAACCGAATAGCCCAAAGGTATCAATGAAAACAAAATAAATCCTAAAACTGGAAGTAGAACGAACAAGAAAGCAACTTTGTGCTCTTTTGCATAAAGACTATTTTTATTTTTTGTTTTTTTTATTTCCACTTGTTCCATTACGCGTCCCTCCATAAAAATCTTTGGGGTCACATAGATATGTGACCCCAGTGAGTCTATCTTGCTGTTTCTTGTTGGCGAATCGCTGAGTCTAGTTTTTCTTGCATCTTAGGTTGAACTTCTTTTAAATAATCCGCTGCCGTTTGATCTCCATCTAACACAGGTTGGATATTGATAAAGAATTCATCGTACCATTCTGCATTGTAGGTTGTTGCTACTGGCAAAGCGCGACCATAATCTTGGACGATGTCAATAAATTCTTGTTTATTATTAGGTACACTGTCCGTATCAGAAGCCCATTCTTCAGCCATATCAATCAGGTTAGGAATTTGAATCTGTGCGTCTACTAATTGTTGTTGTCCTTCTTCAGATGCACTTAAATACTCAACTAATTTCACTGCTTCTTCTGGATGTTTGGTTTTGCTGGCAACACCAATTCCTAAAGAACCGATATACGTTGCTGATTCGCCTGTAGAGCCTGCTGGCCAAGGCATCAAGTCATACTCAAAATCTAATCCTGCATACGTACTCATATCCCAAGGTCCTACAGGGAAGAAAGCAATCTCACCATTCATCCATCTTTGATACGTATCCAATGTTTGGGCATCAGAAATTGAAGGGGTGAGTTCATGCACATTTTGCAGATCCGCAAACCATTGCAATGCTTCCGCAAATTCTGGTGTATCGACTGTAACGGTATCTTTGGCTTCGTTGATCCAATCTGCTCCGTTACTCCAAACAAAAGCTTGTAAACTCCAGTTTACGTTAAATCCTGTTGCCCATTGGTCAAGATTTCCATCTCCATCAGAATCCTTCGTCAACTGTTTAGATACTTCAACGAATTCATCCCATGTATAAGGCGTATCTGTATCTGGCAAATCAATACCAGCTTCTTTAAACATGTCTTTGTTATATCCTAAAGCAAATGGTCCAACATCTTTTGGTAATCCATACAAAGCACCGCTACCAACTTTTTCACCATCATACCGATAACTGTTTACCCCATATTCCCAAATGTTTGAAAGATCAAAATCTGAATTCTCAATTTCATCCGTAATATCTAGCAAAACACCATTATCAACGTAAGCCATTAGATTGCTTTGTTCTACATAGAAAACATCGGGCATATTACCGCCTGAGATTGCCGCTTGCAGCTTTGTTGCATATTGATCAGCATCTGTGGCGATAATCTTAACGCTTACATCATTTTCTTCCTCAAATTGTTTAATTGCTGTTTCATAGGCTTTCTTCTCGTCCTCGCCGCCTCGAAACATAAACGTAATTTCTTTACTTCCGCTATCATCACCTGAACTATTATTACTGTTTCCGCAGGCCCCTAATACCAAACTACTTAAACCTAGAACTGCTCCCGAAAAAATAACCTTTTTGATGTTCATCTTTTCCATCCTCTCAAGTTTTATAGATATTTGCAGGTACGTTATCACATTTGTTAATTGACATCTCTTAAAAAAAATCTTACTAACTGCTCATAATAATTCCTAACACCTAAGATATTTCCTATAAAGAAGCCTATAAACAATTCACAAAAACAAAACATAGAAATTGATGTTTGCAAACACTTTCAATTTACAAATAAATCATAACTTGATTTGTAATCGCTGTCAACAATATTTTGATTAATTTATTTAGGATAATATCTATATTAATTAATAAATATATTAATAACTAACGAAATAAACAACGCTATTTACACAAATTAGCAAATATGTTAACATTCAAGTAAATCAAACAGTTTAAGCGGAGGTGACACGATGCAATTAGAAATCAATCAAGAAGCATTGCCTGTCTATGAGGCACTTGCCAGTAACGTGCGAATCAAAATCATTCAATTGCTGGCTAAAAACAAGATGAATGTCAAAGAGTTGGCACAGGAGTTGGGCTTAAGCAGCGCCATCATTACGATGCACATCAAAAAATTAGAAGAAGCCAAAATCATCAAAACAGAGCGTGTGGGGCAAAAAAAGATTTCCAGTTTGAGAGTGGATCATATCGATATCAACTTTCCTGAGAAAATCTTCAATGCCTTTGATACGAAAGAAACGGCGATACCGATCGGTCATTATACAAATTATTCGGTAGAACCAACGTGCGGGCTTGCTACTTCAGCTGATTTTGTGGGAATGGTGGATGAACCGAAGTTTTTCATGGATCCCCGACGAATGGATGCCCGCATCTTGTGGTTTACGAAAGGATTTGTTGAATACCAATCGCCAAACTTCTTAGCAAGAGAAGAAAAACTTGAAATGATGGAGATTTCAATGGAAGTTTCGTCTGAATTTCCTTTTTCCAATAACAACTGGCCGTCAGACATCACCTTCAGCTTAAATGGTGTGGAGCTTGGTACATGGACTAGCCCAGGGGATTTTGCAGATATTCGCGGCAAGTATACACCGGATTGGTATCCAGACAATCTCAATCAGTACGGGTTATTGAAGACGATCCGCATCATGGATCACGGAACCTACATGGAAGGTGTTCCTCTTTCCGACATTACGATCAAGGATATACCTGCCTACGAAGATACGTGGCACTTAAAAGTGGAAGTCAAAGAAGATGCCGAGCATGTCGGCGGTTGTACCCTCTTTGGCAAGGGGTTTGGGAATTACGATCAGGACATCAAACTGAAAATGTTTTATAGCTAAAAAAAAAACGCTAGTCTTAGCGGCTGACCCAAACATTTCTTTTGGGAATCAGGTCGCTAAACTAGCGTTTTTGTTATTTCTTCAAATGGTAACTGTACGTACTTACAATGATGTTCTCACGCCAAGAGAGTCTGAAACGCAAGCGCAGGCTTGTTTGGTTGTGCAAAATATTTTGCCAGCGACGTCTTGGGACAAACTGTGGAATGATGACGGTCGTTGTGTAATTGTGTTTGGCTGCATTGCGGCTGACTAGATCCACATAACGCAAGATGGGATTTTCAATCGAACGATACGAAGAATGAACGACGGAGAAACGCACGTCTGGGAATTTTTGCTTAAATTCTTGTTCGATCTCTTTTTCTTTCTTCACATCTTCATCCAACGAGACGTGCATCGCCACGACATAATCACCAATCGATTGGGCATAGTTCAATGCGCCGATATTTACTCGGGTAACATTTCCGACGAGAACGATCACGGTATTTCCTTCATAAACATGCAGTGCTTCTTGTTTTTCCAATCGCAGCTGTTCTGCGACTTTTTTATAATGATCATGGATCTTGTAAAAGATATACAAGAGGATCGGCATGATAATGAAGAATGGCCAAATATCGCCTAAGCGATACACGAACAAGATGGCAATGATCGCAAAAGAAATCAAAGCCCCAATGATGTTGGCGATCGATTTAAAGAACCAGCCTTTGCCTTCTTTTTTCCATTTGACGACCATTCCGCTTTGGGATAGTGCAAAAGGAATGAATACCCCGATGGAATACAACGGAATCAAACGCTCGGTCGATCCTTGGAAGATAAACAATAGGACGATGGAACCAGCAGCTAAGGTGATGATCCCGTTTGAGTAGCCGAGACGATCCCCACGGTCTTGATACATGTGTGGCATATATTTGTCTTTGGCTAAGTTATACGCCAACACGGGGAAGGCGGAAAATCCTGTATTTGCGGCAACTGCTAAAATCAGCGCTGTGGCAAATTGCAAAACGTAGTACATAAACCCATGACCAAAAACAGCAGAGCCGATTTGAGATAGGACGGTCACTTCTGCTTCTGGTACGATACCGTACCAATAGTTGATAAAAGTGATACCGACGAAGAAGAACCCTAAGATCGCAGCCATGATCGTCAAGGTCGCAGCTGCATTTTTCGCCCGTGGTTTTTTGAAAAATGGCACCGCGTTACTGATCGCTTCGACCCCCGTCAAAGAAGAGGAACCTGATGAGAAAGCCCGTAAGATCAAGGCTACGGATACCCCAGGTACGACAGCTCCTGGCAGTGCGGTTGCATTCAACGGTTGCGCACCAGTTACGATGTTGTACAAGCCGACCACGATCAAGACTGTGATCACTGCGATAAAGGTGTAGACAGGAATCATTAAGAAGCTAGCTGATTCTCGCAGCCCTCGCAGATTCATCATCATGATCAAGAGCACGATCACGACAGAAATCGCCACTTGATGGCCGAACAACGCTGGCACAGCAGAAGTGATGGCTTCTGCCCCTGCTGAGACGGATACTGCTACTGTCAGCATATAATCGATCAACAGTGAGCCGCCGGCAATCAGGCCCGCATTTTTCCCTAAATTTTCACTACTTACTACATACGCCCCACCACCGTGAGGGTATGCATGAATGATCTGACGGTAAGACAAGGTCAATGAAATCAAAAGAATAATAACAAAAGCAGCGATCGGTAATGAATACCAGATAGCAGCAGCGGAAAGTGCCACTAATACGACAACGATCTGCTCTGTCCCATAAGCAATCGAAGACAAAGCATCAGAAGATAGCAACGCAAGGGCCGCCGTCCGGCTCAGTTTTTGTTCATCATTCTCTGCGGATTTCAATGGACGTCCGACCAACAAACGTTTCAAATACTCCACTTTTTCTACACTCCTTTTCATGAAAAAATCCTTCGTTAAACTTGTAACGATATCCACACAAATATTGAATTATCAAGACTGTATGCTACTCTTGTAACCGCGAAAAGTCAATGAAAATCAGATGAAAAAACGACCCTTTTTCCCTCTTTTGATTATTAGAAATTTCACGTGATGGCACAAAAGCAGAAAGAACAAATGCTCTTTCTGCTTTTCGATGTTAGTGGAAGAAATGACTTTCTTTTGAAATGTCGCTTAATTTCTTCGTAGAGTTGACTAGATAAGGATACGCGTAGGTACCGACGATCCCAAAGACCAGGAACAAAATCGTTAAAATAACCAATTGTGGTACGGCATTTGGCCAATAGATCCCGCCAGCTGATTCTCTTAACAGATTGACTGCATGGGTAAATGGCAGCAGCGGATTAATGAATTGGAAGAACTTCCCAGAAACTTGGATCGGGTAGTTTCCTCCCCCACCTGAGATGGAGAGAACCAAAATGATGATGGCGATCCCTTTCCCGAGGTTGCCGAACAGTCCTGCCAGTACGTAAACGATCATCATAAAGGCGAGTCCGACGAGTAATGCGAAGAAGACACTGTACACTGGATTGTGGACATCAACGCCTAATAAAAACATATTTCCTAGGGTCACGATCAAACTTTGGGCGACTGCCATCGTCAAGAACGTCAGCATTCGTGCCACAAAGGTTTCACGTTGGGTAAAGCGTTTTTTGTCTTTCTTCTCTAAATGATACTCCGTTGTAGCGACACTTGACAACAATAATGCCCCTACCCACAAACACAATGCGGTATAAAACGGTGTGCTAGCTGAACCATTGTTGGCGATTGGATAGATTTCATTGCTTTTTAATTCCACTGGTTGTTTGAAGAAGTCGGCTTCATCGGTGGCATCAAGTTTCAATAATTTGATGACTTCCCCGAGATCGACTTCATTTTCGCCTGCTCGGATCGCATCAGCGGCTTTGTGGATGCCTGCTTTGATACTTAGCCAATCGTTATTGATCAAATCAACGGCCGCATCCAAGGCTTTTTCAACTTCTGGTAGTTTTTCATCCACCATTGCCATCGTAGAGCTGATTTCTGATTTGATAGTTGGCCAATCGTTTTGCAAGAAGTTTACGGCCAGCCCTAATTTTTCTTCGACCACTGGCAATTCGTTGTTGTACAGGTCGGCTCCTTTGTTGATGGCATTGACGATTTCATCCATGTGACCATTCAGCATCGTATTGGCATCGTGCAATTCTTGCTTGATGGCAGGCAATTCTTTTTGGTATTTTTCCAAAATCGTCACGGCATTGCTGACCACTGATTTGGTGGAAGACAGCAACGAGTCAAAATCGATCTCTTGGGCTTTTTTCAAGACATCTTCGGCGGTGGTGATGGTTTCGATTAGTTTGGTTAGAATGTCGTTGATGGTGGTGGTGATTGAATCAACATTGATGCTGTTCATGAGATTGGCAACGTTTTGAGCAGCTGCTGTAACTTGATCGAGATACGCTGTAATTTCATCAACAGACCCATTTTGAACAAGGTTATTCAATTGCGATAAGCGGTCAGATAAAACACCTAACGTTGTTTTGGCATTGCTTAGTTGTGCAATGATACCTTCTAGGTCGGCGTTACTGCCAGAATTCTGAATATTGGTTAAAAAGGCAATCAAGGAATCCAAGGCTGCTTGTTGTTGTTGGATGTTCTTTTGAAAGTCAGTGATCGTTGCACTGATTGCTTGACGCTCTTCATCTGTTAGTTCATTGTCAGCCAGCGCTTGGCGAATCGTACTTGTTAGACCGGCTGTGGTGGTTGCCACTTGACTGATCGACTCAATCGTCACCTTCACACTGCTAGAAATACTTGGCAGGGCATCTTGCAATTGTTGCGCCCCATCTTTGGTCGCGGTGGCGAAGCTGGCGGCTTGGTCGCCTAGTTGTTCGATCTGTGGTAAAGCGGCTTGCACTTGTTCAATGACTTGCAGTCCTTGCTTGGCGGTGTCGATGCCATCCGTCATAGTGCTGGCAATGTCATCGAAATCATCGTCGATCATCTTCAATTGTTTGCCAGCATTTTGGATCTCTGGGATCTTTTCTTGCAAGGTCAAAATGATGCTGGCTTCTTTCTTCAATGCAGGCAGCTTATCGTTTAAGCCGATCAGTTTTTCCCCCATGGCATCCACTTGTGGGATATAATCGGTGAATTCTTCGGCTTTTGCGATCTTTTCTTTGATTTCTGGAAACTTATCGTGCAAGGTGACGATCTCTTTCGTATAGCCATCGATCGTAGCCAAATTGTCATCGGTGTCTAAGATCATCGATTTGACTTTGTTGATGCTGACTAAGTTGGAATCAATGTCATAGCCGATTTCATTGAAGACTTTTATCAACGTGGAGCTGGCGGTTTCAATAAAGTTTTGTGAGATCTCTTCTTGAAGGCTGCTGGCTCCTTTATCGGTGATTTTTGGTGCGATGGCATTGATTTTTTGGTTGCTATAATACTCGATGGTCGGTTTTTCGATTTTTCCACTGGTAAAGCTGATCAGATCATCTGAAAAATCCGCTGGTAGGTAAATACCCGCGTAATATTTTCCTGACTTGACCCCTTCTACTAAGTCCTCTTTTGAATCCAAGAAGCGCCAGCCCAACTGCTTGTTTTTATGGAGGGTGTCGATGACTTCATCACCGATATCGATGTGCTTGTCTTGAAATTCTGCCCCTTTATCCTCACTGTAAACGGCGATCGGCAATTCACTGGTGTTGCCGTATGGGTCCCAGAGGGCTTTGATATTGAACCACGCATAAAGCGAGGGTAAAATCATTAAGGCAATGATCAAAAATGCAGAGATTGGATTGCTGAAAATTCGTTTCCAGTCCAGTTTATATAAATAGAAAACATTCTTTAGTTTATTCATTTTTTTCTTCCCCCACTAGTTCTTCGTCGAAGGATAATTTACCATGTTTTTCCCCTGCCGCCAACGGCTAGGATCGACCAAGAAAAGTCCTTTTGACAAATGGACGTTTTTGTCAAAATGAAACCCCTTTACTTTTTGTTTTTTTTCGCTTATTGTTAAACTTTCTTTAACTTTACCATGATGGCGAAAAACACACCACTCATATCCTTTGTTCTGTTTTTTTACAGGCCTTTCCTATACAAAAAAAGCTTCCTTTTTCTGCAACGAAAAAGGAAGCTTTTTTAGGCATTATTTCAGTTGATCCTTTGCCAATAACTCATACACATACTTCAATGAAGTAGCTTCGCCATATAACTGAAGATCTGCTTTTTCCTCTGGGGAATAGACTTGATCAAAGCTTTGATCGGGAATCAGCACGACATCGATGCCCGCACGTGTCGCGGCTGTTGCTCCCACAAGAGAATCTTCCATGACTAAAGCTTTTTCTGCTGCGACTTGCGCTTTTTCTAAAGTCAGCAAGTACGGTGCTGGATCAGGCTTATGGGCGGAGACGTCATCGCCAAAGGTCTGATAGTCAAAGGCCTGCAACAAATCGAAATGCGCCAACAATTCAGAGGCTCTTTTTTTCATCGTCGAGGTGGCTAATGCCGTTTGGAAGCCTTTCTCACGAGCCAATGCGATGGTTTCTTTCGCATAGGGTTTGGTTTTGAAGGTGCCATCGGTTATTTGCTGGGCAATATAGACTTCCCGTTCTGCTCGTAATTCCTGCACCCGCTGATGACCGCCTACGAGGTCGGCTAATTTAGTGGCAGTCTGTTGCCAACTTTGACCACGCCAACCAAAAATATCAGCGGCTGTAATCGGAAGCTCATACTTTTTAAATAGCGCCAACCACCCATCAAAATAGACTCTTTCAGTATCGACTAACAATCCATCAAAATCAAAAATCAAAAGTTCTTTCATAAACGCTCCTTCGTTTTGCTAAGATTTTTTTCTCACTCATTGGGGATCAAGACATCTCTCGACTTTTGTCAGCAGCTGCTTGCACTGCTTTGATGACAGCCGCACGAAAGCCATTTTCCTCTAAGGTTTTGACTGCTTGGATCGTTGTGCCCCCTGGCGAGCTGACACGATCCTTTAAGACGCCTGGGTGTTCCTTCGTCTCTAATACCATCTTCGCTGCGCCTAATACCGCTTGAGCAGCAAATTCATACGCCATCGGCCGCGGCATTCCTTCTGCCACTGCTCCATCTGCCAAAGCTTCAATGAACAAATACGTGTAGGCTGGTGAAGAACCGCTGACACCAATGACTGCATCGATCATGCTTTCTGGTACTTGCTCGGCTTTGCCTAGGCTTTCAAAAAGCTGTTTGACTTCGTTGGCTTCGGCTTCCGTCACTTGACCGTTGGGACTGATAGAAGACATCCCTTCCCCCACCAGTGCAGGGGTATTTGGCATGACCCGCACGATTTTGTGCGCACCGATGATTTCTTCCATTTGCGCGATCGTCACACCCGCGGCAATAGATACTAGCAAATGCTCCTTGGTCAAGCCGTCTTTTAAATCAGCAAGCAAGCGGAGAAAGACAAAAGGTTTGACTGCTAAGACGAGGATCTCCGCTTTTTCGGTGACATCTGCTAGCTTAGTTGTCCCAGTGATTCCGGTTTCTTTTTCTAATTGTGCCAAAGTCGGCTCGTAGCGATGGTTATAAACCAAGATCTCTGCTGGTTCATACAGGTTTGCTGCAATCAAGCCGTTGATGATGGCTTTTGCCATGTTACCGGCTCCTAAAAAGGCGATTTTTCTCATAGATTTCACGCTCCACTTCTGATTTTGGTACCACTTTTTGCTAAAAAAGCCTAATCAATGACTAGGCTTCAAACTCGATCATATACGGATGCAAGGCGGTGTTATAGATCCCTTCTGTATATTCTACCACTTCTCCTTGTAGATCATACGAATAACGGGTTCGTTTCAAGGCAGCGACCTCTGGCGTGATCATAAACTTCTGTTGCTCTTCGGTCAAGGTCGTTGCCACGAACGCATCTTGAAAGCGATCGATGATCATTCGATGTTCATCCAATAGGCGATACAATGATTTTTCTTCAAAGACCTCGATGGAGGTACCCTTTAGCTGCTTTGGCAAATGGTACTCATAGTAAATAAAGGGTTGGTGGTCAAAATAGTACATGCGACGTAAACGCATGACTTCTTTGCCCATCAAAGAATACGCAGGGTGCTCAGGCGCAAGTTCGACTAATTCATAGCTGAGGTTTTTCTTCGTGTATTCCTTGCCAGTCTTTTCAAGCAATTGGCTAAACGTCGTGCCTTTTGACAGCTTGTTATAAGGGCGATTGCTTAAAACCGTCGTCCCACGTCCGCTGCGTTTTTCCACATACTCATCTGCCGCTAACAATTCGATGGCTTTGCGGACAGTGATCTTGCTGACATTGAACGTGGCTTCCAATTCTGTTTCCGTCGGTAAAAATGAACCAATCGGGTAGCGACCCGACATGATGTCTTCTTTGAGCTTATCGGCAACATCACGGTAAAGAATGTGTTTGCGTTTCATTGCTATCTCGCCTTTCTCTCATTGGATTGGTCTTGTTCTCCTTATTCATCAAAGGTAGGAATGTCTTCTGGTTGCGGCTCGATCAAGACTTTCCGCGGCTTGCTGCCTTCAGAAGGGCCAACGACACCTTGATCTTCTAATTCATCCACTAACCGAGCCGCTCGGTTATAGCCGATGCGAAAACGTCGCTGCAAGAGAGAAACGCTGGCGGTCTGCATTTCCACCACAAGGGCTTTGGCATCTTCGAATAGCTCATCTTGCGGTTGTCCGCTGCTGCCGGTACTCGTTTCTTCCTCAGTGACCATCATTTTTTCTTCATAATTGGCTTCTTGCTGATCGGTCACGAATTCAACCACTCGTTCGACTTCTTGGTCGGAGATAAAGGCCCCTTGGACCCGAATCGGTTTGTTCTCACCCATCGGCAGATACAGCATGTCGCCGCGTCCCAGCAGTTTTTCGGCTCCGTTCCCATCAATGATGGTCCGCGAATCGACACCGCTGGAAACCGCAAAGGCCATCCGTGATGGAACATTGGCTTTGATGATCCCTGTAATGACATCCACACTTGGTCGTTGCGTTGCTAGGATCATATGGATACCTGCTGCCCGTGCCATTTGCGCCAAACGAATGATGGCATCTTCGACTTCGTTGCTGGCAACCATCATCAAGTCGGCTAACTCATCGACGATCACTACAATGAATGGCAAGATCGGACGATTTTCGCCGTCTTCTAAATTCTTATTGATCACTAAATCGTTGTAGCCAGTAATGTTTCGGACCCCAGTTGCCGCAAATTTTTCGTAGCGCTCTTCCATTTCCTTGACCACTTTTTGCAACGCTTGCGCCGCTTTGCGGGGATTGGTCACGACAGGTGTCAAGAGATGGGGAATCCCATTATAAACATTTAATTCAACCATTTTCGGGTCGATCATCATCAGTTTGACTTCATGGGGTTTTGCCCGCATCAAAATACTGGTGATGATACCGTTGATGGCTACGGACTTCCCGCTCCCGGTCGATCCGGCAATCAAGAGATGGGGCATTTTCGTTAAGTCTGCCGTTTGGACACGGCCAGAAATATCGCGTCCTAAAGGTACTTCTAATAGTTTATCTGGATGATCCGGTTGGGCTTCGATCACTTCTCGGAATGAAACCATGCTGACTGCACTGTTTGGAACTTCGATCCCAATCAATGATTTCCCTGGGATCGGCGCTTCCATCCGCACATCTTTGGCAGCTAAGGCCAAGGCGATATCGTCGGTCAACCCGACGATTTTGCTGACTTTGACCCCTACTGCTGGTTGAACTTCGAATTTGGTTACTGCTGGTCCTAAGCTGGCTTTGACGACTTTTGCGTCAACACCGAAGCTTTGGAAGGTGGTTTCTAACACACCGATATTTTGTTCGATCTTTTTGTACTCGCTGCTTTGATCCGTTGAAGGGATCGAATCGAGTAATTGCGCTGAAGGCAATTCATAATCACGATTTTCAGCTTCTTCGGAAATCTCAAATTCCAACACTTCACCATCATCATCAAGGATCTCTCCGTCTTCATTGACCTTTTTGCTTGGTCCCGATTTGTTTCCTGCTGGATGTGGTGCTTGAGCGGCCTCTGGTCCCGCCGCTTGCGGCAATTCCTGGAAGTGGTCGATGGGTACAAAGCTCAGCTGCTCTGGTTCAAAATCAGCTGGCGCTTGCATCTGTTGTTCTTTTGCTGATTTTTCGTCTTCTGTCATTGGTCGGACTTGATTCTTTTCTTTGATCTCCGCCATGACTGCTGCTCGTTCGGCTTCTTTTTTGGCTTCTTTCGCAGCTTGTTTCTCTGCTGCTCGTTCCGCTTTGCGGGCTTCTCGTTCGGCTTGCTTTTCTGGAGAGCCTTCTAACAACAGCTGCAGCATGTCACCAGCTGCTTGCAGGTGCTCGACTAACTCGTGGCTGCTCATTTGGCTGAACAAGAACGCCCCAATCAGCATGAGTAAAACAGCGATGATGTAGCTGCCGATCTGGGAAACAAGAAAATAGGTCGCCCCATAGAGCATGGCGCCAATCATTCCGCCCCCGACATTTTGGGTCACTTGGCTGCGCCGAATATCGCCTAACAGCGTCATCCACGTCGTTTGGAAGATATTGGCTTGTTCTCCCACCACATTACTAAAGATTTGCGCATGGAGGATGATCAGTAAACCAAAATACACCAATACACAGCCAATCACTCGCCGAATACTCTTAAAGCGAGCATCGGTCGTTTTGATCGCTAACCAGACACCATAAGCGGCTAGGGCAACACTCAAAAATTGGTACGTGTTTCCGCCAACGATCCGAAATCCGTTGGCAATCAAGGTTCCTAAAAAACCTAAATGGAAAAAGCCAAATATCGAAAACAAGACAAAGAGCAGGCCGACGCCGACCAGCATTAATTTCTCTTGCTGTTTTTGTTGTTTTTTTGTTTTGCGTTTCTTTGCGCGTTTTTTTTGCGCCATTTCTATCCCTCTTTTCATCTTTCCCTATTATAACGAAAAAAGAAGGCGAACAAAAGTTTTCCTGTGAGAAATTTTGGTTAGCTGTTGGAATTTAAGGAAAAAAGAGGATGTCTGCCAGATATAGCAGTGATCATCCTCTTTTTAGCTGCTGCACAAATTCAGCGACTGTATAGACAATCAGTCCCGATGATTCAAAATCATCTGTATTGGTCGTTACTAGACTGTCGATTTGATTTCGCTTCGCACAAGCTGCTAAAACAGCATCCTCAAAATCTATCATTGTTGAATCAAGCGCCTGAAGGCAATCTGCTTCCGTAACGGTTAAGACGGTATGCACTTGGATCAGTTTTTTGACTTCCCTCCGAGCATCGACTCCTGCTGCTCCATCGAGAATATAGAAAAGATCCGTTAAGGTACTTGCCGTAATCACGCCCTCGCAAAGTCCATAAATGGAACTGTTGTATATCTGTTTGATGGCTTCTTGATGGCTTTTAGACCCTCTTCCTAATAAATAGTCAAGGATCACATTGGTGTCAATCACGACTCGTTTGGCTTTGTATTTAGTCATGCTTATTTTATTCTCCCAGATATTTTTTCCTACGCCGTTCGTTTCTTACTTTTTTGATGTCCACAACGTCAGGTGTTTCAAATGAATCTGCTAAAATGCCTTGCAAAGAATCGACTAAACGAAGTTTCTCCTCTGGGGACAACTCTCCTACTGACTGCTTTTCTGTAATAACTAACTGTTTTTTGCCATTGACTTCTTCTGCCAGTTCCATTTCTAGTTCAGAACCTACCTGGAGATCCAATTTCCGAATCATTTTCTTAGACAAGCGAACCCCCTGTCCGTTGCCCCACTTAATCAAATGAGCGGTCTCTTTATAATGTTCCACTCGGCTCCCCCCTCTTTATCGGATTTTCCTTACTATCGATCATTATAACATGAGCACGTATATGTATACACAAGTATATACTTCAATCGTTCCTTCTTTCCTTAAATACGCAAAAGAAATGAATGTATAAAAAAACACCAGCTGCTAAGCAGCCAGTGTATCTTGTTGACTTGTTTTAGTTTGGTGTGACATCTTCGCCAAACCACTTTTCAGAGATTTCAGCAAAGGTGCCATTGTCTTGCAATTCTTTCAAGCCATCATTGATTTTATCTGCCATGGCTTGATCGTCTTTACGCACACCTACAGCAAAATCTTCTGCTTCAAAGGGGCTTTCGATTTCGTTGAAGTCATCGGTTTTGCCTGTTTGAGTCAAATAATATTCTGCGTAGACGCGGTCGATCAAAAGACCGTCGATCCGACCGTTTTCTAGATCGATAAAGGCTTCATTAAAGCTGGCATACAAGGTTGCGTCATTGCCGTCTACGAGATCCTTCAGAACTTCCGGTTGGTTGTTGAAGGTCTCATAACCAGAAGAACCTTCTTGGGCACCTAAGACTTTGCCCTCCATATCATCAAAGCTAGTAATGCCGCTGGCTTTCGCTGTGACTAAGACTTGTTTGTTTTCCATATAAGTATCTGTAAACAATACTTTTTCTTCACGAGCTGCGGTTTTGGTATACCCGTTCCAGATCATATCGATGGTGCCATTGCTTAGTTCGGTTTCTTTCATGGACCAATCGATTGGTTGAAATTTGACTTTGGTTCCTGTTAGATCCAAAATCGCTGTGGCTAAATCCACATCAAACCCAACGATGTTGCCTTGGTCGTCTTTAAAGCCCATCGGTACGAAGGTATCGTCTAGGCCGACGATCACTTCTTCTTTGTCAGCGGCACTTGTTGTGGTGTCATTGCTGCTGCCACACGCCCCTAATAAAAATACACTTGCTGCTGCGATTCCCATCAATAGTAATTTTTTCATTTTATTCTCCCCCTTATTCTCCTGCTACTTTTAATAATTGATCACCGATATTTTCGGCAAAAACCAAATCATGGGTCACCACGATCTGGGTCACTCCTTCTTTTTTCAGATCCAAGATCAGCTGTTCGACTTGCTGTCTCAAGCCTGGATCTAAGGCGCTGGTAGGCTCGTCATAGGCCAACACTTTGGGATTCATCGCCATCGCTCGTGCGATAGCCACCCGTTGCCGCTGCCCCCCGGACAATTGGAAGGGATATTGGGCTAGTAGGTCACTTAATCCTAGTTTTTCTGCCAACTGTTCGGCTTTTGCTGTATACGCGGCCTTGTCTTGTTTTAGCACCATTTTTGGCGCCAAAGTGATGTTTTCAAAAACTGACAAGTGCGGAAACAATTGGAAGTCTTGGAAGACGACACCGACGACTTGTTCTTGTTCTTTTGTGTCGGTGGGATCAAAGGCTTTGCCATCCAGCAAAAAGCTTCCAGAATCGATCGTTTCTAAACCAGCCAGTGTCCGAAGCAAGGTGGTTTTCCCGCCACCGGAAGGACCGACCACCGCTAAGATACTGCCGTCATCGATCGTCAAGTCTAGCTGATCGATGACTTTTTTAGCGCCAAATGACTTTGATACTTGTTTTAGTTCTAACATATTGTGGTTCCTCCTAACGGTAATAGTCCAGTTTGGTCTCGATTTGTTTTAACAATAACGTAAAGACGCCTGTCATCACCAAGTAAATCAAGCCGACCCCAACTAACGGAAGCAAGGTACTGTCTCGCTCCATGGCGATTTTCCCGATTCGCATCACGTCTGACAATCCTAAGATGTAAACGAGGGATGTGTCTTTGACAAGATTGATGACTTCATTGCCGACAGATGGCAAGGTGATCTTGACGACTTGTGGGATGATAATTTTTTGGATCGTTTGGATCGGGGACAAACGCAAGACTTTCGCGGCTTCGTATTGTCCGGCTGGAATCGATTGGATCCCTCCACGGAAAATCTCGGCAAAATAAGCAGCGTAATTGATAATAAAGGCGATCAAGGCTGCTTCAAAGCGGTCAAAGACGATCCCTAAGATCGGCAGACCGTAGAATACGAAGATCAGCTGTAGCAATAAAGGCGTTCCTCGCATCAACCAAACGTAGACTTGCACGATCAATTTCAAAATACGCAGGCGACTGGCTAAAACAAAGGCCAACAAGATGCCTAAGGGAATGGACCCGATTAAGGTCAGTGCGAACAATTTAACGGTGATTCCAGTTCCTGAAATTAGTTGGGGCATAACATTGACTAAATACTCAAACATGGTGTCTTCCTCCTTGATAGGTTTCAATTTCGATTGGCAGCGATACAGCTTCGCGACGGTTTGCTCCGACGCTTATGTGACGCTGGGCGTTGGCTGGTGAGGGGCAACTGGCAAGTTTCATTTTTCTAAAAAAGAAAAACAAAAAAAGCGCACACTGGCATTTGCCAGAGGACGCGTGATACGTGGTTCCACCTCAATTTGCCTTTCCTTCACAGGAAAAGGCCTCGTGCAGTCCTTGTGATCCTTCCACTTTCGGTTTTCGGTGAGATGCAAAAAAAGAGAAAAAAAACGTCCCCTAGCCATTACAGCTAAAGGACGTTATCAACGCGGTTCCACCTTTGTTTATCAGTGCTTCACAGCAACTGAACTCAGAAAGTCATCAATCAATGACTGCTGCTGTAACGGGCAAACCCGGTCTCTCCTACTTTTCTTTCGGAAAAACGACTCCAAGATGTGTTTCACAACCATGCGTTATCTCTTTGCACCAACCAGAGACTCTCTTCAAACAGCAAGCCTTGCTACTCTTCTTTTCGATGTCTGTTTCATTAAGTTGTGTCTTACTTTACTCGCTCTTAAAGAAAATGTCAAACATTTTTTCTGAAATTTTCGAAACTTTGTCGCATGCACCGGTTTCGAGGGGAAGATTTAGGGAAAAGAAGACGCAGCTGCTTAACCGAAGTACGCTTCAGCTAAGGCTTGCCCTTGCTTGATTTTTGCCCATTGCTGCTCAGTCGAAAGCTCATTGCCGCAGTCACAAGAGGCAAAGCCGCATTGATGAGAAAGATAAAGCCGCTCCTTAGGAATGATTTGGCTGGCTTTGTCTAATAAAGCGATCACTCGCTCTTCATCGTCTAATGTGGCGGTTTTGCTGGATAATAAGCCTAAGACAACTTCCACTTCTGGACGATCTTTCAGCGCTTCTAAAGCCGAGATATCACCAGCACGGTCATCGTCCCACTCTAGGAAAAAGCGGTCATAATGCTGATCACGCAAGAATTTTTCGGCGATCGCTTTGTAAGTACCGCTGGCTGCCGCGCGGCTTTGGTAATTGCCGCGACAATTGTGGGTCCAGACTTTTAATCCTAATTCGTGGGCGTAGTCAGCGACTTCGTTGTTGATCGCCACGAATTCATCGGCTAACGCTTCTAAGCCGTCATTGCCTTGGGTGAAGAAGCTCTTGTCATTGTCTTCGGCAAATAATTCCCATAAACAATCATCGAACTGAACGATTTCACCACCTGCTTCTCGGTATTCCTGCAAGAATTCTTTGTAGGCGTTAAGCAGCCCTTCCCGCAAGGCTTCTTTCGTTGGATACACCTGACCTTCACCAACGAGGTCGTTAAAGACAGTCAGCTCGGTAAAGGCGTGGGCAGCCCCCCAGACGGTGATTTTGACTGGCAGGTCGCCAGCTTGGCGTTTGGTTTCTTTAAACAACGTCAAGTAATGATGGTTTTTGCCAGATAATGGTTCTGTGATTCGGATGCCGATGTCTTTACGTGTCTCAAAATGTCCACCGTCCAAATCTTCAAAGGCATACCCATGATCGGAGATATAGCGCTCAACGCCTTTTAATCCCCAAAGAAAATCCAGGTGCCACATTGAGCGGCCGTGTTCGCCGTCTGTGATGACTGTGATGCCGTGTTCTTTTTGCGCTGCAATGATGTCAGCGATCGCTTTTGCTTCCGTTTCTTGGTAGCCAGGAAACGCATCATAAAACGGGTAGCGGATATCCTCCCGATGCTCGATTTGATTTTTGTAGTCCAATAAATCTTGTGGTCGTAACAATGACCCCACAAGCTGAAATTTGTCTGTTGCCATATCCATTCCTCCTATACAAAGTTTTCAAAATTGTTAGATTTATTCTAGCAAACATCTTATACTATAGATAATACTTATAAACTTATATATTCCATAGGCAATACCTATAACATAAAAAGGAGGTTGTATCCCACGCGTATCCAGCAGCTTGAATATTTGGAAAAAATCGTAGAAACTGGCTCTTTCAATGAAGCCGCCAAACAGCTTTTCATCAGTCAGCCCTCCCTCTCTCAAGCCATGAAAGAGTTGGAAAAAGAGTATGATCTGCAGCTGTTTTACCGCAGTAAATTAGGGGTGACTTTGACCGATGATGGCCGTTCCTTTCTCAACTATGCTCGAAATGTTTTAGACCAAGTCAATCTCTTGGACGAACGCTTTCGCAAAGACAGCCATCGCAAGCATGTTTTCAGTGTTTCCGCACAACACTATGCCTTCGTCGTCCACGCCTTCGTGGAACTGGTCAAACTGTTAGGGGAAGATGAATTTCAATTCACCTTGCGGGAGACCCAGACACAAAATGTACTGGATGATATCCAGACGTTTAAGAGCGAATTGGGGGTCATTTATCTGAATGATTTCAACACGACAGTCTTGACCCGTTTGATCCACGAAAAAGACCTGCAGTTCATCCCTTTATTTGAAGCCAAACCCCACGTCTTCATCGGCCGAGAAAATCCCCTGACTCAGAAAAAAAGTATCACATTAGCTGATTTGGAACCTTATACCTATTTGTCGTACGAACAAGGGGAAACCAATTCCTTCTACTTTTCTGAAGAGATCTTAAGCACTTTACAGCGCAAAAAACACATTCGCATCAGCGATCGTGCCACGATCTTCAATTTGATGGTGGGTCTCAACGGCTATACCATCAGCTCTGGGATCATCAGCAGTGAGCTGAATGATGAAAAAATCGTTGCGATCCCTTTGGAAGTCGATGATGCGATGACCCTAGGTTACCTCAAACACAAAAAAATGGAACTGAGCGAGATGGCTTTGGACTATCTCGCCTTGTTGAAGCAGCATATCAAAAATTACGGTTTCGACGTCTTTTAAAAAAAACGATCCGCAGACAGTCGGTCGGGTTGCCTTGGTAAGGTGTCCCGACCCTGTTGCGGATCGTTTTGTTTCTTTTGTGCTTTTTTTGTTCTTAAACTGTCTTACGTTGGCGTTGTGGAGAATAAATCAACGCAATGGTTTCCATTCCCACTCTTCGACTTCGGCGATATCATAGCCGTTTTCTCGAATAAAGTCATGGTGATACGCAACGGTGTCTGCCATTTTTTGGGCAAAGTCCGTTGCTTTTTCTCCATAGACCCATTCGGCGGCGTCTTTGGCTAAGTGGAAGCGATCCAATTCAGAAAGGATCCGCATATCAAACGGTGTCGTGATGTCGCCATTTTCTCGGTACCCATGAATATGAAGCTGTTGGTTGCGACGGCCAAAGAAGATATCGCGAATCAGTCCTTCATATCCGTGGAAAGCAAACACGATCGGTTTGTCTTTCGTAAAGTAGGCTTCGAATGCTTCATCGCTCAACCCACGAGGATCGACTTCTGGACGACGCAATTTCAATAGATCGACCACATTGATGAAGCGGACTTTCAACTCTGGGAAGGCTTCAATCAGCAACGAAACAGCAGCTAAAGCTTCCAAATTCGGTTCCGTCCCAGCAGCTGCGATCACAATATCGGGTTCTTGTCCTTCATCTGTCGATGCCCAGTCGATGACTTTCAAGCCATCTTTGACAAGCACTTTCGCTTCATCCACCGAATAAAACTGCGGACGTGGGTGTTTTGAAGAGACCACTAGATTGATCTTTTCTTCAGAAGCGAGCGTTTCTGCCATGACAGCCATCAAGCTATTGGCATCGGCTGGTAAGTAGACCCGCACAAAGTCGGCTTTTTTCTCTGCAATATGGGTCATGATCCCTGGATCTTGGTGGGTGTACCCATTATGGTCTTGTTGGAAGACCGTTGATGAAGCGATCAAATTCAATGAGGGGTACGGGTTGCGCCAGTCAAGATCATGGGCTTTTCGTAACCATTTGAAGTGTTGCGTGATCATAGAATCAACGACTCTTAAGAATGACTCGTAGCTGGCAAAGAAGCCATGACGACCCGTCAGCACATAGCCTTCCAAGAAGCCTTCTGCTTGATGCTCTGATAATTGTGAATCAATCACACGGCCCACTGAAGACAGCCATTCATCATAATCAGGATGTTTTGGCTCCAACCATTGGCGGTCCGTGACTTCAAACACATGGTTCAACCGATTGGATTTGGCTTCATCTGGGCCAAAAATGCGGAAGTTGTCAGGATTTTCTTTGATGATGTCACGGGCAAATTTCCCAAAGACCATCATGTCTTGGGCAGTCGTTTCCCCTGGTGTCTCGATCGCAATGGCATGTGCTTGCCAATCTGGCAAGCGTAGCGGTTGCGGATCGATCCCCCCATTGGTGATTGGGTTGACCGCCATCCGCTGCTCTCCTTTTGGTGCCAATTCTTGAATCTCAGCTTTGATGCGGCCGTTTTCGTCAAAAAGCTCTTCTGGACGATAAGACTGCAGCCAATCCGTCAAAGCATCCACGTGTTCCATATGTTTCGCATTGACCGGGATCGGCACTTGGTGGGCACGGAAGCCCCCTTCAATCGGCTCGCCATCCCAGACTTTCGGTCCAGTCCAGCCTTTCGGTGTGCGAACGATCAAAACAGGCCAATGAGGCATAGCGGCTTCTTCCGCAGAACCTTTGCGGGCTTCTGCTTGGATCGCGTGGATCTGTTCGATGGCTTGATCCATTTTCTGTGCCAATTGCGGATGAACGGCTTCTGGATCGTCCCCTTCTACGAAATAAGGGGTCCAA
>JAFEHB010000414.1_pt1 | contig 32525 bp, 28 predicted proteins | sample 9267121 | NCBI WGS metagenome assembly JAFEHB01 (sample SAMN17103336, study PRJNA684904) | human gut metagenome | isolation source: diarrhea sample from child under the age of five | host: Homo sapiens | place: South Africa: Mafikeng, Mafikeng Provincial Hospital | collected 2019-09 | reverse complement strand
ACTATTTTAAGAAAATATAGCTCATTTTGTGTCTAAATATTTGACATTAGTCCAAATCCCTTTAAATCTAAAAGTCCTGACAGGCTGACAAATGGTCGACCTTTTGTCAATCCCAAATAAGCTGCTAAATGTCCACCTGTTGAGCCACCAATAAAAGCGATGTTATCAGCCTTGAAATCTGGGATATTTTTAAGAAGCCAAGTGTAGGCAGCTTCAACGTCCTCATCTTGGGTTGGAAAAAGATTTTTAGCTTGTGTGGCCAAACGATAATTCAGAGCTGCAACCTGATAACCTTCGGCAGCTAATCCTGTAGCAACTTCTTTTTCTTTGCCTTTGTCTCCTTGCCACCAACCACCGCCATGAATCAATACTAAAGTTTTTCCGTTCCATTCTTTTGGCTGATAGAGGTCAAGCGCTTGTAATTCATCTTTACCATAATTAAAAGTTTTCATCTTATTTCCTCCTAACTACATTGTATTTCTAATTCAACTATCACAAGACCTCCTCAAAGTTAGTTTGAGAAGGTCATTTTGTTTCTTAATTTCGTTTGTAAATAGATTATTTGTTTAATTTGAAGTACAAATCAGCAATATTTCCTGTAAAATCATAAGGTTTTTCATCGATAAGAACTTCAACTACTTTTGCAGAATCATCAATTGCTGGAATTTCAAGATTCTGTTGACGAATAAAGTCATTAGCATCAATAAATTCTTTGTTCAATGTGCGACCATCCAAAGTTTTAAATGTAATTTTCATTTTATTACCTCTTTCACATTTAATTATAAGTCAAAAGCAAATTGATGTCAATTAATTACGATATAATAATACGAAATAAAAAATATTACATCAAAGAAAATCTATTTAATTTTTTATCTTTTTTAAAAATGGCGCAAACTGTACTAAATTTGGCGTCAAATGTCATTTTATTCTTGCTAAACTTTATCTATAATAGTTTTATAATTAATAAAGGAGAAAAGATATGGCAATTATATTAATCACAGGAGCAAGTAGTGGGATTGGCTATCAAACAGCAGAGTTTTTAACTCAGAATGGGCATAAGGTTTATGGTGCGGCACGAAGAATGGACAAACTTGAGAAATTAAAAAGCGTAGGTGTCGAGCCAATTTATCTAGATATTACAAATGAAGATTCTTGTAGTAAATTGGTAGATACAATAATTGACAATGAAGGACAAATTGATATACTAATTAATAATGCGGGTTATGGTTCTTATGGCGCAATCGAAGATGTTCCGCTTGAAGAGGCTAAACGTCAATTTGAGGTAAATTTATTTGGACTAGCTGCTCTAACTAAACTAGTTTTGCCTCACATGCGTCACCAAAAAGCTGGTCGGATTATTAATATTTCTTCAATGGGCGGTAGATTCACAACCTATTTTGGTGCTTGGTATCATGCAACGAAATATGCCTTAGAAGCTTTTAGCGATGCCCTCCGGATGGAAGTTAAACCCTTTGGCATTGATGTTTCTTTAATTGAACCAGGAGGAATTAAAACCGATTGGGGATTAATCGCAGCCGATCATTTAGCGGATTCTGCCAAAGGAGGAGCTTACGAAGAAGCCGCCTTAAAAACAGCTACCGGTATGAGAAAACAGTATTCTGGGAACATGATGTCTGACCCTAAAATAATTTCAAAAACGATTTTAAAGGCAGTCAGCTCAAAAAGGATGAGAGCTCGTTATTTAATCGGTTTTGGAGCAAAGCCCCTTGTCTTTCTTCATACCATTCTGCCAACAAGAATTTTTGATTGGCTAATCATGCGGGCCAGTTAATAAAATAAGGAAAATTATGAAAATAAGTATTGACCAACAGTTTCAAAACTTTCTCGAATTACATCATTTAGATTTGAACCTTCTTTTAGAAGAAGCCCAAATTCCAAATTTGCTTTGGAAAGAGGAAATTGTTTTAACGAATCAACAATTTTATAAATTTCAAGAGGTCCTATCAAAAAGATTGACTGATGAACAACTTCTTTTGATAAGTGATGTCCAAAATTTTGGATTATTTATGCCTATTTTTTTCGTCGCTCTTTCTTCTGCTAATGGCTTACAAGCTATAAAACGTTTGGCAAAATATAAAAATATCATTGCTCCAGTTGAAATTAAAGTCAGTATTCAAGAAAAACATGTTCAAGTTGAATTAAATGATATTTCTGAAATACAAAATCTTTCACGTTTTTCTCTATTTAATGAGCAACTTATTATTTTAAGTATTCTAAGAACTGGAACAGGCCAAAATATTATTCCTGAAAAAGTAATCAGTCCTTATCCATTCAGTTCTTCAATTTTGGAAGTTTTTGGGATTTCTCCTGAGCTTTCAAAAAATGATAATCTTTTGAGTTTTAATCTCCAAGATTTAGAACTACCTTTTTTGACCAGAAATAATAGTATGTGGCGGATGATAGAACCCGAACTGAATCGTCAGCTAGAAGAAATCAAAACTCCTTCTGACTTCATCAATAGCCTTCATAAAGAAGTTCAACTCTTGATTCCTTCTGGGGACTGTTCCATTCAAAATGTAGCAAGAAAACTGGGAATTAGTAGCAGAACCCTTCAAAGAAATCTTGCACAAGCTGGTACTACATTTAAAGCAGAGTTACAATCCGTTCAGAAAAAAATGGCTCTCCATTTTTCAAAGGATTTAAATCTCACAACTGATGAAATTTCTTATCTCTTAGGATATTCTGAGGTCAGTTCTTTCACTCGAGCTTTTCGCAAATGGACGGGAATGACTCTAAATCAATATCGGAAAAAGCTGACCTAAAATAAAAACTAGGACAATGTCCTAGTTTATTTCATTTATCGTCTAACTTTTGGATTAGTAAAGATGTCAGAAGAGTCTTCACTTGAAGAAGAAAACTCTGAAATAATTGCCCCGCCCTTCCCAGCTTGGAACCAATGAAGTATGTTGGGTGCAATCGTGAATTGTTCACCTGCATTAAGAATGATTTCATGTCTTGCTGTATACCACTCTTTGTTACCACTGGGAATTTTGGCAATTATTGTTTTGACATTTGGTTCTCCTGTAACATAAAGATAAACTTGCCCTTGACGAACCCGGAAGGTTTCTTCTTTTCCTTCAATCTCTAGATTCTGACCTCGATGTGGATGTTTATGTTCTGGGCAGGTTTGTCCTGCCAAAAGAACCATTTCCTTTGCACAATAGCGGTCGTTATTAATATAGATGATTAAATTCAAACCTTCTTGCTTAATATTATTTAACCCAAAATCTGCATATTCTATTCTATCTAGTTCTTCTCTTGTAAAAGCTATTTTTGAATCTTTAAAAGCTCTTCTAACACTTTCTTCGTAGTTCATTTTCTCTCCTTATGATATTTTGAGGTCTTTGAAATCGATTTCTTCCTCTTCTTTTTCTTCGAATTCAATCATTTCATCTGGGTTAACTGGTTTCATGATGATAATAAAAGTAAGAGCTTGAGCTACTGAACCGATGACGAGGGCAAGAATAAAAAGTAGGCCATGATTACCTGTCATAGTTGGTACAGCAAACATACCTGACGCAGGAATATGGCTATCGCATTCCCAAAACATTGATAATGCTCCAAAAACTCCCCCACCAATTCCGGTTGCAATCATATTTTTTAACCAATTCTTGAAAACAATTGGAAAACATCCTTCAGTAATTTGACAGAATCCCATTGGAATAGCCGATTTCAATGTTTCTATATCTTGTTTATCAAAAACATTTTTTTTGAATATTTTTTGAAAAATCACTGCAAATCCATAACCAAAAGGTGTAATCATTGAGGCTCCAATTAACACAGTGAGGGGTGGATAAATTCCTTCTGAAAACATAGTAAATACAACCGCAAATACTGTTTTGTTAATTGGACCACCGTAATCAATAGATGATAATACTCCAATGATTAAACCATAAATCAAAAGCTGCGATGAGTCTAGATTCATCAAATAATCTGTTAATATTTTGACCAAATAATTGATTGGTGTGCCAAGAATATAGTACATGACCATTCCCCCAAGAAATGAGGAAACGAAAGGAACAATGAGAGTAGGTAACAACCCCTCCATCCATTTCGGAACTTTAATATTCTCATAAAAGAGGAGGGTGATAATCCCAACAACAAAACCTGAAGCAATCCCTCCAATGAAGCCTGTATTAATTCCGTGGGCAACAAACCCAACAATTAATCCTGGAGCAATTCCTGGCTTATCTGCTATCGAATAAGCAATTGCGGTTGAAACAATCATAGGTAAAAAACCAAGACCATATCCCCCCATGGTGGACATCGTATCAGCAAAAGAAAAAGTCTGTGAAAAATCATCAATACTTTCGCCACCCATGATATTACCTATAGCCAGTAAAAAACCAGCTGCACAAATAACAGGTAGAAAAAAGGAAATTGCTGTCATTAAATGTCTTTTAAAACCTAGTGTTTTTAAAGTGTTCATTTTCAGGCTCCTTGGTAAATTTCTTCTAATTTTTCAATCAACTTATTAGGTGATTTCACAACAAGACTTGTTGGTACTTCTACAATTTTTTTGCCTTTAAATCGCTCACGACCACTAATTTTAATGTCAGCTGCAATTATTACAACATCTGCCTCTGCAATTTCTTTGGAGTCAAGTTTATTTTGAAGTCCAGCCAATCCTTGGGTTTCAATGTGGACTTCGTGACCATGTTCTATTGCGGATTGAGTCAATTTTTCTTTAGCAATATATGTATGAGCAATACCAGCTGTACAGGCTGCAATTCCAACGATTTTCATAATAAGATTCCTTATCTCTAAAAAGTAATCGCTTACTTTTGTATTTTTAAGTTATCCCTTTGATTAAATTTAAATCAAAGGGAACTTTTTATTAATTTTATTGTTTAGTTTATTGGAAATAATATTTAGCTTTATCAACTGCTCCAAAAAGTTGATTTTTATGATGAACTACTTTTTCTGTTTCTTTCATAGGCTCTGGGAAGAGCACATTTGGTTCTCTTTTTTCTAAATTTCCATCGTTTAATTCGTCTCGTAATTTCTCAGCGAATGCAATCTTGATATCTGATGATATATTTACTTTGTTAATTCCGTGAGTCACTGCTGCTTTAATTTCTGAATCTAAATTATTTGATGCTCCATGAAGAACCAAAGGAATTCCAGTTTCCTTAACAATTTCTTCTAAAACATCAATGGCCAATTTTGGTTGCATGCCTTTTGGATAAAGTCCGTGAGAGGTACCAATTCCGACAGCCAGTGAATCGCAACCAGTGCGTTTAACAAATTCTTTGGCTTGTTCAGGAGCAGTATAGATGCCTTTTTGATTTCCTCCTTCGACATTGTTTCCAGTATTTCCAATTGTCCCTAGTTCTGCTTCTACTGAGACCCCCACGGCATGTGCTGTTTCAACAACTTTTTTTGTAATTGCAATATTTTCTTCAAATGGGGCCAAGGATTTATCGATCATGACTGATGTCATCCCAAGTTGAATGGAATGAATCACTTGTTCATAAGTTGCTCCGTGGTCCAAATGAATTGCAATAGGCAATTTTGTCTTATTGGCTGCATCAATACATGAAGCGACAAAATTATCTTCTAAAAAGCTTAATTCGTCTGGATGAATTGCAATAATAAACGGACTTTGATCTTCCTCGCATGCTTTTAAAGTAGCATTTAGCAATGGGCCTGAGCCACAATTATAAGCTGGAATTGCAAAGTTTTTCTCTTTTGCGACTGCGAGTAGTTCTTTTCCTGTTACTAAAGCCATTAGGATCTCCTTTATAAAAATTATTATTTTAAGGCAAAATTGCCATGTACGCTTAATGAGTTTTTGTCAGTAACTGATATAAGTTATCGACTGTTTCTACTTCTCCCAGTTTATTAAGAAAATCATCGTGTGCTAAGAGTTGAGCGACTTGTTGCAACAATAAAACATGAGTGGTAGTTGCATCGATATTTTTAACAGCAAACATAATCACTACTTTTACTGGTTGTTCGTCCAAAGTTTCCCACTCAATTTCGTCTTCTAAGACGGCAACTGTAATTGTTGTATTTTTGACTGATAAGGATTTTCCATGCGGAATAGCGACACCTTGACCAATTCCTGTGACACCTTCGGTTTCGCGTAGATAGACATCTTTGATAAATTCTTTAGCATCATTAACATAACCTTTACTGACAAGTAAATTTCCTAGTTCCTGAATAACTTCTGATTTACTTTTCGACTTTGACGGAACAACCAATAAATTTTTATGAACTACTTTTTTCAAATCGATTTCGGTCATTTTTTTCCCTACCTTTTTCTAAAATATAATTTATTTTTTGAACATCATTTTCGGTTAGCAATGGATTGATAATCATAATTGGAATATTACCAATAGCCTCAATCGGTGTGTCAATTGTTGTCAGGATTAAATCTGTATTTCCAGCAATATAATCTTGATTTTTTTTCGCTTGTCGATTGCTCATCGTTCCTATAATATTTAGATTTGGAACTTTTTGCTGAATTCTGACTTTTAATAATTCGCTTGTCCCAATACCTGTTGAACAGACTAGTAGCACTCTTTTATTAGTTTTAATTTCTAAATAATATTTTTCAAAGTAAAGTGTAATATAGCCAATCTCTGACTCATCAATTTCAGTTTCAAATGCAAGTTCGTGATTAATTGAAGCAATTATTTTTGATATTTTTTCAAAGGATTTATTATATTTTAATTTGACTTCATCTAATAAATTATTTTCAATATGAATGCCAAGTCTTAAACGTGAGAGCATGGGCAAAATATGGTGATATAAATCTTCACGAAGCCTGTGACTGAACTTTAAACTTGTGACTTCTGATATTTCAAAAAAATCGAGAATCAGATTTTTAGTAAGTTCATCTGCCAATTGTTCATCGATTTTCAAACTTTCTTGTCTGCTCAAATTAATGGCATATAAGGTTTGAAACAATAAAAGTTTCTCAACTTCATCTAAGGAAAAATTAAGATAATGTGATAGGTTGTCAGTAATTTTTACTGACAGACTTGAGAGATGTTTGTTCTTTAACATAATTTCACGCTCTCTATCATCAATTTTACTGATAGAACGTTTTATATTGCCCTCTCTCACGCGTTTAACTAATACTGATAGATGAAGCTTTACCATCCAATCATAAGGATAATTGAGATATTGTTCCATTTGTTCTTCAATTAGCTCTACTTGATGATCAATAAACTTACTATCTCCTGAAAAGAGTCGAAGGCCTATTTTATGAATACTTTTATTTTTATTTATCAGCATAATTAAGTTATTAATTGCTTTTCTAATCCGTGGCTCTTCTCCCTCAATCCAGACATAATGTTGCTCAGCCTTAAATAATAGTTCATCCTTTTTGAAAATTTCTTTAATTTTCTTCAATTTATTTGTTTTAGCACTCGCAGATAAATAATCAGTTTCTAAAACATCATCTCTTCTCTTATAGGGATGACTAAATAATATCGTCAACATGATTCTGAATAAATCATTGTCATTATCTTCATGCTCATTATGTTCTAACTCTTTATAAATATCTTTATCTTTATAGTAATCAGAAAGTTTAAATCCTTTGCCTGCTTGAGAAATAATTAATGGTTTTCCATGATATTCTAAATATCCTTCATTAATTTTAATAATTATTCTTCTAATTGTTTTATCAGAGACAAGTAACTGTTTGGCTAAAGCTATGGCAGCAACATAATTTTCAAAATTTAGAAGGCCCATTACCTGTCGTTCATTGGTATTTAAAAACATGATTGTTCCTTTCCCCTCTTTTCCTTGTTACTCTTATCTTATATCCTTATTTTATCCTACTTTCTAGAACGTGATTACTTTTTTTTGTCCAGAACTCTGGACAAATTTTTAATTAATATATTTTAGAGTACAAAAAGACTCTAACTGTGAGATATAAATTAGTATTCTTATTTGAAAAGGAATATAACTGTGATAGAATATTAATAAAATTGAAAATAGGAGATATCATAATGGCAAGAGCTCAATCCAAAGAGGAATTAATTACTTTTTCTGAAGAAAGTTGGCAGAAATTATGTTCACTAATCAATTCACTAAACGAAGAAACAAAAAATGATAATTTTACTTTTAATGTTGAAGATAAAAAAGAAAAGCATTGGGCAAGAGATAAAAATCTAAGAGACGTCATGGTTCATCTCTATGAGTGGCATCAGTTATTAATCAACTTTGTCGAAAAAAATAAAAGAGGAGAGAAAACGCCCTTTCTGCCCTCTCCTTATAATTGGAAAAATTATGGTGAAATGAATAATAATTTTCAAATAAATGGGCAAAAAAAATCATTATCTGAGATAACACAACAACTTTCTGAAAGCCATATGGAGCTAATCACCCTCATTGAAAATTTTTCAAACAAAGAATTGTTCACAAAAAAATATTTTGATTGGACAGGTTCAACTAGTCTGGGGCAATATTTTCAGTCTTCTATGTCATCGCACTACGAGTGGGCTTATAAAAAAATTAAATTACATAAAAAAACCTCAGAACTATGAGGTTTTTTATTTTTATTATTAGTTTCTTGAGTTTAATCATTTCTGTCAGTAAATTTTACTGACAAGAACAGTCCTGACAGTCTTCTTCACATCCGAGATTTTGAAAACTTAAGCCCGTGATTTCTGTCAAATCTTCCACCGTTGGATAGTCACCAATCAATGTGATTTCTCCATCTACAAGGGTTAGAGGTAAAACATCCTTTTTTTCCAACATCTGTGTCACTTGAGGATAGTTTTGAAAAATTTCTGACTGATTTTTTAAATTGTAACGTGCCATTTGCAAGTCTTCACCACATTTAAAAGTGGCAAAAACTTGGGTTAATGTCATCATTTCATTACTAAATTCGGGAATATCTTCCTCAAAAAGTTCAATTTTCATCTTAATGTCCTGTCTTTTGTCATTAAAATTATTATATCAAAAGAGCAGGTCAAATTCACTAACGGAGACGCCAAGGAATAAAGGTCCGAATATCTTCGTTATTATAACCTATAAGTAAACGACGGTCATCAAAAGTAATTGGTGAACGTAATAATTGCTGATTTTTCAAAATAAATTGAATCATTTGCTCCGTCGAAATTTGGTCCATATCACAAGAACTTCTTAGTTCTGAATAAAGTTTGGGTGCTTTTGATTCAGAAACAATAATTTCCTCAAAACCTTTATTTGAAAGCTCTAAAACTCTGACAATATCTTCTTTACACAATGAAGTTTTGGAAATGACAACATAAGGAATATTTCGCTTTTTAAACCAACTGGTAACGCGCTCAGCTGACTGGTTTGAACTTGATTTTTGGTAGATTTTAATCATCTTCACGCTCCTCTCCTTTATAAAATCTATTGTAACTCATTTTTGCGATTAAAAATTCAGACTTGAGATGTATTTCTTAATTTTAATTTATTTTTGTCAGTAAATTTTTAGAATATTTTTACTGACAGATTCTGTCAGTAATTTTTGCTCCAAAAAAAGTCCTTGGTCAGTAAAACCAAGGACTTATATTAGGAAATTCCGTCAATTTTAATTTCAACTAATCCTCTGACAGCATTTGTCATATAAAAACAATCGTAAGTTTTCAAATCAGAAAGGTCAATATCTTTATATATTAGCGTATGATTTTTCGCAAATAAATCTAAAAAAGTTCCTTTTAGAGCATATTTGGCTGGCGTTTCGTACTGATTACCCTTTTTTGCCACAAAATTTCCGATTGATAATTCACTGACCAAACCATCTGTATGAAATAGAATATCTTGAAACCCTTCTTTTTTCGCATCTAAGACTTCCTGACGAAAGACCTTTTGAAAATCTGGACCTGAAAGTTTAAAGTTAGACAAAAGACTAGGTTCGTCATTAATTGACGACAGTTTAACTCGATAGTCCTCATTTGAATGCGTCAGTTGACGAATCTCAGGGGTCAAAGAATCTCCGTCAGTACTGACACGTAAAACTCTGTCAGTAACATTTTGAGCAAATATTCTCAATTTTTCTTCCAAATCTGGATGATGGTATTGTTTTTTCAAGCGATTGACATGCCCCTCTAAATTTAACAATTCACCATTTTTGACAAGACCTGTTGTAAATAAAATACTTGGAACATCTTTTACACCTAATATATCTAAAAAAGGTTTTGCTTTTAGTAATATCTCTGAAAACTCTGCTTCTGCTTCGCTCTCGAACGTAATTCCACCGCCTACACCAAGCTGATAATGCTCACCGTCATGAAATAATGTCCGAATCACGATGTTCATATCCAAATCCATTTCTCGACTTAACCAACCCTGCATCCCTGTATAAATTCCTCTGGGTTGTTTTTCAACTTCCTTAATAATCTCCATTGCCCGCTTCTTAGGTGTACCTGTGATTGACCCTCCCGGGAATAAAGCCGTCATAAATTCTGAAAAAGTCAAATCTTCTTTAATTCTACTTTTTATTGAAGTCACCAGTTGATGAACATGAGAAAAAGTTTCAATTTCTGCAAATTTAGGGACAGACAAAGAAAAAGGTTGACTAATTCGGGCAATATCATTACGCAATAAATCCGTCACCATCAGTAACTCAGACCGTTCTTTACTACTATTGGAAAGTATTTCCTTTTGTAATCTATCAGCGACAACATTTTCTCCTCTGGCAATTGTTCCTTTAATGGGTTTTGAAATTAATGCTCCATTATGAATAGAAACAAAGCGTTCCACAGAACTTGATATTTGCGTCATTTTCCATTCAGGATATTGTAAAAATGATGAGAAAGGAGCAGGAATTTGTTTCCTTGTTTTCTTAAAAACATCAATAGGTTTTTGATCGGACCAAATTTTAAATTGTTGCGTCAAATTGGCGACATAAATATCGCCAGCCTTCATATAATCTTGTAATTTTTTTATTGAAGCAATATATTCTTGCCTCGTTTGGTCAATAAAAACAGCCCCTATGCCATTCTGACCATCAAACTCAATCTCTGAATCCACTTCAATTTCTTCCGATTCAGTCAGCCAATATTGGCCATCAGTTTGTTCAAATTGCACGACCCGTAACAGTTTTGTTATATGGTCAAAAAGTAAAACTTCATCATAAGCTGCAAAACAAGCCGGATCTTGCTCATAACTTACAAAACCCAATAATTCTGGATAAAAAGGCCAATTTTTAGGTCGTTCAACTCTCTCATCCTTCAGCAAATCTACCGCATCTAAAAAATTGAACTTCTTTTTTTCACCATTAAAAAACACTTGACCCTTATATTTTGAAACCTTTTTATAAGGTTTATGAGCTAAAATACTATAATGCTCATTTTCGGTCACCTGACTACTATGTAAAAAAACAATTTCTTCATCTGACCGATAATATTTTAGGAAAATTTTCCAAATATCCGTATTTTTTATTATAAATTCCTTCAAAAGACTACACCACTTTCAAAAAATTATTTAACATTTCATGACCATATTCAGTAACTAAACTTTCTGGGTGAAATTGTAAAGCCCACAATTTTAATTTTGGCTGATGAATCGCCTGAATAACACCATCCTCACTTTGCGCATCAATTTCAAAATCATTAGGTAGTTTATCGACAATCAATGAATGATAACGTGCAACTTTCAAATTTTGTGGAAGTCCATTAAAAATTCCTTGACAATTATGACGAATGACAGAAATTTTTCCATGCATTGGCCTCTCACCAAGAACAACATTTCCCCCAAAACATTCAGCAATGACTTGCTGACCCAAGCAAATTCCTAACATAGGAATTTTTCCAGCGTATAATTGAACTACATCCCTACTAAAAACGGCTTCTTTTGGTGTTTTTGGACCTGGAGAAATGATAATCGCATCATAATTTTCACAAATAAAATCCGGAGAAATTCTAATTTTCTGACTCATTTTATCTTGGTCATTAACCACTGTTACACTACAATCTAATTCCTCGAAATACTGTACCAATAGATAAGTAAATGAATCATAATTATCAATTAAAAGCAATCTCATTTCAGCCTCCTTCTTCAATTATACTAAAATTATCTAGTCAAGACCTCTACTGGTATCTTATCTATAGATTGTATTTCATATATTTGGATTAAAGTCATGAATAACTTTTATGGAACGAACCCAAAGTATGCTTCCAAAGGCAAATTTGCTTAATATCCATTACCAAATAAAGTAAGAATTGACGAATCTTTTTTGCCAAAAAGTCTGTAGCAAGAGCTGATACAGCTGGCGTTCTAATCCAAGTAATTACATTAGCGTTAACCAATACAACAGGAAGTCCATTTTTGAATCAAATAACATTACTTCTCCAACATGAGAAAGGAGATTTAAGGCATGATTAACCGGAAAAGCAGTTATAATTTCAGCACCAAAATAACGATTTTCACCAAGACAAGCTAGCATTAAATCAAAAACACTTTTATTTTTTCCATCAGGTAATATTTCGACAATTCGTTCTATTTGAGCAATTGTTCCGTTCTCATGACCTTTTAAACAATCACTCATTAACTGAATTGATTCTTTAAAACTTAAAAGTTCAACTACTTCATCATAACTTACTTGTTTCATTCTAGTTCCTTTTGCTAATATATAAATTTTCTTCGATTAATATTATAGCTTTACACTAAGTGAGATACAATATTAATATTGTATGGTATATCATTGATTGATTTTATTCCTCAGGAACTTCATACTATAATAAAAAAGCAACTATCGCTTAATAGCGATAGTTGCTTATATAGAATATTAAATTCGTTTAGCCAAATCTATTATTTAACTGCAAACCAGGCTGTCTCACCATATTTCCATCCGATGCTGAGCAATGAATTTTGTTCGAATGAGCTCATAGTATAGTTGTGGGCACCTGTTTCAGCATTAGGGTTATAGGCAACATATACTGCTTTGCTTCCGCCTGAATAGAATACAGGTTTAGCATTGTTATCCCATCTCCATCCTTTAGATACAAGACTTTTTGCTTCATACTGGCTTGTTGTATAGTAGTGGTCTCCACCTTTAGCGTTTGGATTGTAAACACGGTAGATTGCTGTACCACTTGTTGGAGCAGTTTCTAATGTTCCTTCATTTCTCCAACCAGCTTTGATATCTTGGTCACGTTCGTAAGCTGATGTTGGGTAGAAGTGTTCCCCAGTATTTGGATTATACAAACGGTAAACTACTTGAGTTTTATCTGGATTTGGAGTTGGTTCTCCTGGAATAGTAGCATTAGCCGCAACTGATGTGTTTCCACTAGCATCTGCTGCTTTTGCTGAAATTTTTGCCCCACCTTTTTGTTCAGTAATATTAACAGTTACAGTAGCTTGTGTTTTACCGTCAGCAGTTCCTGGAACTTTAGCACTACCAATTTTAGCACCTGATGCATTGTAAACAGTAACTGTTGAACCAGCCTCTGCTTTTACTATTAGAGATGATTTTTTAACATTGCTAAGAACAGGAGTAGCTGGAGCAACAATATCAGCGAATACTACATCTTTGTTTGCATCTGCTGTATTTTCAAAAATATCCCAGCTAATTCCTGAAGTATTTTCAATACCAGCAGTAAAGTTTGTTGTCAAACCATTAGGAGCATATTGTTCAAACCAGCTCATTGGTAGATTTAAGTCTACAGGGAATTTAATTGTTGCTGATGTAAATACACCTGCATTACCAAACATACTTGCAATATTTGCTGAACCGTTGATAATACTCTTAATTGAATTAAGAGCTGCATTGATACCTGGTTTTACAATATTTGTAATTGTATTACCGATAGTTCCGAAAATCCCGCTTCCCCAATTAACCATATTAATTGCATTTTGAAGGTTATCAAGCATAGTAATAATTTGATTTGCAATATGACGAGCAGTTGCATCGTCGAATTTAGCAGTCGCAACACCATCTTGAACGGTAATATTTGAAACTTGCTTAGATAAATCCATATTTTGGAAAGTTTCTAAAACATTAAGAGCATCATAAACTTTATCCAAGTTGCTTCCAGCAAATTGAGGATTATTCACCATAATTGCAAGTTGTTTTTTGATTGCATTATCTGTTCCAGTAGCAAGGCTATTAAAAAGATCTCCAAGTACAGGAATTTTAGTGATATTAATCCCCATTTGGACAGAAACATCAGCATTATCATCAAATTTGATGTTATTTGCTAATTCAGCAGGGATTTTAATTTCAGCAGATTTTAATGTTTGAAGTAAAATATTTGCTTGAGCACCAATATTATTCGTAACAGTAAGTGTCCCCATATGTGAACCTGTTGTATTAATTGGTGAACCATAAGTAGAATCAAGTTTAGTTTTAGAAGCTAGTGTAACGTCTACTTCTGAGGCTTGCGCAGTAATAGATGTAGCATTCATCAAAGGAACTGCCACTGCACTTGCACCGATCAAAGCTGTTGAGAATAGTGCAACTGCACTAGCCTTTTTGAATTTTTTCATTTTTCTTTCTCCATTTAGTTTTTTTTACTTCTTCCCTCTAAAATAATTTTAGAAGGTGACAATGAGTCCCATTATCTGGACGGAACAATATTTATTAACCTTTTACCCCCTTTCAACTAACAAACAATCATATATCGTGTCTAAAGCTTCAAAATTAGGATTTTAATATCTATTTAAGACTTGACTCTTTTAGTGAGAGTATCCAGTCTAAACTTAACTCAAAAATCTCTTTTCTTTGGGCCATGTTTAATCTTTCAAATATCTCTTTTATAGATTTAACTTCTTTATCTAGACTCTTACCAATCAAGAATTCTGGAAATACTTCAAAATAACTTGCTAATTCTAGCAATCGAACAGCTGAAGGTTCTCCTCTACCCTTATAGTTATTTAAGGCATTACGGGGATAACCGAGTTCTCTTTCTACCTGATTATTTGATTTATGCGATAGGCGAACAAGTTCTTCTAAACGCAAGTAAAAATTACTATTCTCTTCCATACTCTCCTCATAAACTAAATATTATTTTATTTTAAGATAACCTCTAATTTTGAATCTTAATTATATTAAGGAATTCTTTTCTATAATTTCAAGTACTTTCGGAAAAAGATTAGTTTTTCTTAAAGACTAGCCTTATTTGAAATTTTTTTACATTTAAAACTTCTTCTATGAATAAGTTTGATAAATTACCTTCATTATTCCTATAATTACAGCTTTAAATCCCTGTTATATATATTGAAATCAATAAATAAAATGGTATAGAGTACATGTTGTAACAAATTAACTACAACTTTTATGGTTTACACTTATATAACTTTATGTTCTACTGTTTACAATAAGGTTGATGTATTATATCGCAAACACTTTAGTGTTTGTCTTTTTTTTATTTTATAGAATAATTTTTTATTTTTTATTCATTATTTTTTACCAAAATAGATATAAACCCTTTATAGAGCCATTCCTACTTTCTATAAAAAAAGAAATAATGACATAATTGTTTTTATATGTCATTATTACTCATATTGAATATCGTTTAGAATTTTATTTTTACGATTTTATAATTTTTTTTATATGTAAATACTATTCAACTTATAAGTAATAACAAAAAGGACCTAGATAAAGTCCTTTTTTTAAGGCTATTACATATATTCTTCAAACATAAAACAGCTAAAATTAATCAAGAAGACTATCTATCAAGCCCTTTATAAATTTTGTCTAAATTCCATTTCATCATACTATAGTAGCTATCCCCATTTTCTCCTTTTTTCGCCACTGAATCTGTAAATATTGTTGAATAAATTGGAATTCCTGTATCCTTAGAGACAGTTTTCATTGGTCGGTTATCAACACTACTTTCTACAAAAAGCGATTTGAGTTCAGTAGCTCTTAACTTTCTAACCAGATTTTTTATTTGGTCTGGTGTGCCTTCTTCTTCTGTATTTATCTCCCAAATATAAGCAGAGGGAATATTATAAGCCTTAGAAAAATATTTAAAACAACCTTCGCTCGTTACAATCATCTTTTCATTTTCAGGTATTAAAGAAAATTTGGATTTTGCTTGCTGATCAAGATCAGATAATTTTTTAACATATTTATCTAAATTATGTTTATAAAAGTCCTTATTAACTGGGTCTTTTTTAGATAACTGTTGTTCAATATTTTTTGCATAAATAATCCCATTCTCTAAATTGAGCCAAGCATGCGGGTCTTCTTTTCCTTCAGTGTTATTTCCTTCAAGATAAATGACCTCAACTCCAGTGCTTACAGGAAAATAATCAATATTTTCTTTTTTATTTGCATTATTCACTAGTTTTGTAAACCATGCATTTCCACCTGTTTCCAAGTTTAAACCATTGTAAAAGATTAAATCTGCTTTAGAAGTTTTTTGAACATCTACAGGCAATGGTTCATATTCATGCGGGTCTTTTCCAACCGGAACTATACTATGCAAATTGATTTTATCATCAGCAATATTTTTTGTGATATCTGCCAAAATTGAATTAGTCACGACCACATTTATTTTTTTATCTGTGACTTGGTCTGTTTTTTTATTTGAGCAACCTACTAGAAAAACGATAGCACCTAGTGCTATAAAAGTTATCAATATATTTTTATATTTTTTGTTCATCAATTTTAACCTTCTTTTTTATAAAATTTTGTTTTGGTGAAACTAAAAAACTAATTGCAAAAATGATAGCTGAGGTAATAACAATGCTTGAGCCGACAGCAATATTAAAGCTATAACCTATAAATAAACCTAAAACGGAAGAAACTGCCCCTAATGATGAGGAGAGAATTATCATTTTCCTCAAGCTATTAGTATATAAATATGCTGTTGCTGCTGGCGTAATTAACATAGCAACAATTAAAATTGTTCCAACACTTTGCATTGCAGTCACTGATACAAGCGTCAATAAAACCATCAAAAGATAGTGATAAAAATTAACTTTCATTCCAATTGCTCTTGCCATTAAGGGGTCAAATGATGTAATTAAAAGTTCCTTAAAAAATAGAACGATGACGACTAAGACAGCTATTGAAACACCTATTGTTAACCATTTATCAATATCTTGCACTGCTAAAATATTTCCAAAAAGGATATGGAATAAATCCGTTGAACTATTGGCAATTCCAATTAATATAACACCTAAAGCTAGAAATGAACTAAATGTAATTCCAATCGCAGTATCTCCTTTGATAATACTATTATTTTTTATGAAAGTAATAATTATCGAGGAAAGTAATCCAAAAATAATTGCCCCTACAAAGAAATTTATTCCTAAAATATAGGAAATAGCAACACCGGGAAGTACTGCATGAGAAATCACATCACCCATTAAGGACATTCCTCTCAAAATGATGAAACAACCAAGTGCTCCTGAAACTACGCCTATCACAACTGCTGTAACTAAAGCATTCTGTAAAAAATGGAATTCATATAAACCATTTATAAAATTCTGTATCATTTGATTCTTAATCTCCTATAAATATATTATCTCCATATGCCGCTTTTAAGTATTTTTGATTAAAACTATCTCTTACTGAACCATAAGAAATTAATTCTCTATTTAAAATAATAATATCATCAAAATACTCTCTTACTTTGCTTAGATCATGATGTACTATTAAAATGGTTTTCCCTTGACTTTTTAAATCTTGAAGAATATTCATAATAATCTTTTCACTTATTGAGTCTATCCCTACAAATGGTTCATCTAAAAAGATATAGTCTGCTTCTTGAACTAAACACCTTGCCAACAAAACCCTTTGAAATTGACCACCTGATAGTTCACCTATCTGCCTATTTTCATATTCTGATAAGTTAACTTTTTGTAAAGCGTTAGAAACCCTTGACCATTCTTTATTTCCAAGTTTTTGAAACAGCTTTAATCCCGTATAAGTACCAAGAGATACGCACTCCTTAACTTTAATTGGAAAAGTATGATCAATATCACTTTTTTGCTCTACATAAGCTATATTTTTCAGTTCCTTTTTACTTACCTTACCATTTATTAATATTTTTCCAGAATGTGGAATAATATTGAGAATAGCCTTGATTAAAGTAGATTTTCCTGCACCATTTGGTCCGATAATACCAGTGATTTTCCCAGGTTTAACTTCTAGTTGAATATCCTTCAGGACTTTATTTTCATTATAGAATACATTTAAATGTTTAGTACTTATCATTGTTCTCTCCTTATGCTGGTAAATAAAAACTTATAAATCTTTTCACAATTATAGCATACGCTAAATATTTAATCAATATATTTTGCGTAGGCTATTTATCTTTTAATATTAATTAATATATTTGAAAACTCACAGTTTTCTTTCCATACTAAATTGCAGATTTCGTTCTCAAAAAGTTTAAGTCATAAGTTTGGATTCCTGCACTATTATCTGTTATACTTCAAGTAAGATCTTTTAGAGAACGTTTTCATTTACGCAAGGAGGCAAACAATATGACAACTATGGTTCTTGTAAATTTTCCAGTATCTGATATTGAAGCATCAACTAGTTTTTATGAAAAAATAGGTTTCAAAAAGAACCCCGATTTCTCGGATGAGTTAGTTAGTTGTATGATTTGGGATGAAAATTTCTTTATCATGCTATTATCACGCGCTCGTTATAAAACATTTATTGGCGAAAAAGAAATTGCAGATACGAAGTCAACAAGTTCAGCATTAATTTCTTTTACTTTTGCAAACGCTCAGTCCGTTAAGAATTTCGGAAAATTAGCGGATGAAAATGGTGGAAAAACTATCCATTTAGATAATGGTATTTCTGAAGAATTGATGTATGGTCTTGAAGTCCAAGATCTAGACGGCAACTGTTTAGAGCCTGTTTGGATGAATTCTGAGATGGGAAAAAATTGATTTCATGAAAAAATTTCTCTAACTAGTAAAAAGGCTCTCACAAACGAGAGCCTTTTTTATTTTAAAAAAGAAATCTTATATTTTATTTTCAAAAGAAACTAGTTAATTATCTTTCAAATGTATTCTTTCTCCATGCAATTCCTCCAATTGTCAATACTGAAAGCAAACCTAAGCCAAGTGCCATCAACTCTGAACTCATTAATTCATCTGAGCCTGTAGTAGGAAGTGAAGCTCCAAATGGCTCCGATACTATAGGCGTACTAAGAACATTCACCTTGTTACGAAGAGCTGAATTATTACCAGTCGATATTGTAGGAACAGAGAGTGCAGTGTTCCCAACTTTTGAAAATGGTACTTTTTCTATTACTTTTACTCTCATATTATTTCCAAGAGTGTCATCTGTATTCACTCCATCTTTACCATTTTGACCATTGGCACCATCTTTACCCGCTACACCTGCTGGCCCTTGCGCTGAAACTCCCGTATCTTTTCCATTGATAAAGATATCTCCATTATTTCCAATTGTAAGTGTTGGACTTTCTCCGTCTTTACCATTTGTACCATTTTGACCATTTTGACCATCGGCACCATCTTTACCTGCTACACCTGCTGGCCCATGTGCTGAAACTCCCGTATCTTTTCCATCAATATACCAATCACCATTTTCTCCAATGCTAATATCTGGCTCTTTACCCTCAGGACCTGTTGGACCAGTTACTCCTGGATCTGTGGTTCCGGTAGGAGGGACAACCGTGAGTGATCCTTCACCAGGAAGTGTTACACCTCCTGTTGCAGCTGAACTACTTATAGAACTTGAGGAACTACTAGCTATACTTGAATTATTAGTTGCACTAGAACTTTCAGCACTGTTATTAGAACTAGATGCAACATTACTGCTATTACTTGTCGAGCTAGAACTATTTGAATTGTTTGGTGCAACAACCGTCAAGCTTCCTGATCCAGGTAGAGTAATTGGGTCGGCAAAAGTAACTGTACTTGTCAATATGTCTCCCACAGGAATACTTGAAGCATCAAAGTTATAAGTCAAAACAACATGACCAGCACCGATATTATCAACTACCATATTTCCATGGGCGGTAGCAATAATTTTACCTGTATGGCTGTCATAAAGGGTCCCTTCCGTAGGTTGAGAAGTATTTGCGTCCATCATATCATTTTCAACTTGAACAAAATCATAGGCTAGTTGGTTTCCATCCGCATAAATTTGTCCTTGTAAATACGCTCCCGCAAGTTGGTGATTACCAGAAGCAACATAAACTGGCGCAGATGATTTATAAATTTTACCAGTTATAGGATCAATGTAACTATAATCTACTGTATAAGTTCCGACTGAGTTTGTATTAACGTATCCAGATACACTGAGTTCATCCAATGATAAACTCTTACCTCCAGTGATGATTGCAGAAACGAAGCCAGCATCTGGAGAATATTGATCCCCAACAAATACGGTTTGAGATTGGGTCGTAATTGTTACAGCACTAGTTGGAGCAATTATAGGGTTAATATTTTCATTGTTCATTTGATAGACAATTGTTGTATAACCAGCCTGTGTAGGAGCGCTGTTTAAACTTACTCCCGCAGTATTCCCTCCTTGCGTAGATGCTGCAGCAGTTCCCATTGTTGTAGTTGCTCCATTTAAAGTTGGTTTAACTACAAACGTTTCGGGTACAAACATACCATCCTGATTTGATCCTGTAACAGCTTTTTGACCTTGATAATAATAGTTTTCGTATGCAAGGTTTTGACTAATCTGACTGGTTGGGTCTTGTGCTGTAAACCCAACTGTCATAGTTGCAGATGCTGTTATTGTAGGAATAGCAGCTGTTCCTGTACCATTTGCACCAACATTCCCACCAAGGCTGAGAACACCATCAATCACACCAATACCAAATTGGATAGCATCAAGTGGGCTGCTTAAATTTCCTTGTATTGAACCAGCAATAGCAGAATTTGATAAATTAGCAATATTGCCTATTCCTGCTAAAGTTTGACCTAAAGAATACCCTATACTATTAGTTCCGTTTGTTAAACCATTTGTAATATCTGCTTGTAATCCTTGGACAATAGAATTATATCCTTTTAAAGCGGTACTATAAGCTGCCGTGGTTGTATTGAGTATACCATTCAAAAAGTTATCTACAATAGCAAGCCCTGTATAAGAAGTATTACTTGAGTAATCATCAAATAGATTTGTAATCGAACTTGGTAGAGTAACAATCGTTCCCAGTTCATTACCTACTGATTGGGTATAATTTGTCACAAGATTAGTTGCCCAGTTAGCTACAGCAGTAATAAAGCCATGACCACTTCCTTGAACGGTAAAGGTACCATCACCGTTATCAACAACTGGTGCAAGATAATTTTCAGTAAATATTCCGCTCGTTGGGGAGCTAGCATTTGCCAATACCTTTCCAGATTCATTAATAGAATTTATTGCAAACTGAACATTATTACCATACTGTTGTAAAGCTGTCGCTGCAACCGTAGTTATAGACTGAATCTGAGTAGCAACATTATAAATTCCTTGTTCAAAACTAGTAGGATTAATTTTTAAAAGTTCACCAATAGTAGGTCCAGAGAAAAGTGCTCCTCCAGTAAGTGGATTTGGAATAGATATTTCATTACCTAAAACGGTAGTAATTAAATTATTAAGTTGTTGTTGACCGCCATTTAAAATAGAATTAAATGACAACTGGTTAAAAGGCGAAAGAATAGTATTTACTGAACTTGAAATAATTCCATTCACATAATCTGTTGCTGAGAGTCCAACATACTTAAGGACGTTGTCTGGAACACTTACAGCTGGATCAATAACAGCCTCTAAAGCACCAGTAAAATATGTTGCAAGAGAGGAAGCTAAGTTACCATTCAAAATTTGATTGATTGTATCAGTAGTTGAAACCCAAGCAGAGCCCGCACCTGCAGCTATATCATTTACAAGGGAAGCCACACTTCCTACTGCACCTCCAAGAGTATTAGCTAAAGCTTCTGTCGTACTTGAGTCAGCAGTATATTGAATGCTAACCATTGCAGTACTGGCTGCTGAAGTGACGATATAGCCAGTTTCTTCTGCGCTCATCATATTTTGCATTGAAGCAATGGCTGTACTATTTGCAGTAATACTAGTCAATAGATTCGTCATCTGTACAAGTAAAGAAGCCGCACTTGCATTAAATCCACCTGCTGCAATTACTTGTGATTCTGCGGCAGACAATGAAGCATAATCAATCGCCATAGAACTAGTAGTTTTTGACAAATCAGCAATCGAGGATGCAATAGCAGAATTTTTTGTAGTTGTAGAAGTTGATTGAACAAACTCTTCACTTCCCACCACATCGTTCGGATAGTAACTTTGAGCTCCTTCATTTATTATTTGATAAGAACCACCAATTGTTTGTGCCGTTGCATTATTTTTTACAGCGAGAGTTGTTGTAGTCCCTTGTAAATTAGCTGTCGATTCCTGATTTGCTGCATAAATTACTTTGGTATCTGCTACTGATAGACCAGCCTCTACTAAATCAGAAGGGGCTTCAACTGTCCATGAATAATTTCCCCCAGACAGAATATCATTAGCTGGTTCTCCTGAAGGTACTATTTGAGTTTGCTTAATATCAAATGATGTTGAAGAGTTTGCACTACTACCAGCTTGTACTGCCCCATTATTATTTAATGCTGTGCTATTTGTAACTCCTAAAGCTGGTGAGGCTGAGGAATCAACTCTGTTAACAGAACTATTAACACTATAAGTTCCGTCAGTATTAGTTGTATTTTTAGTTTCTGGAAGTCCTGTTGGAGCTGCAGTAGAGCCTAAAGAGTTTGAAATTACTGAAGTTCCATCTTGTCTTAAAACAACGTTACTCGTACTCGTTACAGTTGTAGAACTAGCCACACTTGAGGTAGCTGCTAAACTACTTGCAACTACCATATTTGAAGAAGTGATTGAACTTTGCAGTGAATTAGCATATGAGGCATTATCAGCGCCTGCGGTGGCATTAGATCCTAAACCTCCGGTTGCGGTATTTTCCGTCCCAGTAGCACCCGCTGAACTAAGAACTTGTCCATCTGCATGTACGTCTAGTTCAGTTCCTAAAGCACCTACTAATATAAATGCAATAACTGCAGAACTATAAAGCCAATTTTTACCAGATTTCCAAGTACGAAATTGAGTGTTTACTTCTTTGAGATTTTCTTTCTTAAGTTTCTCCATAGTTTATTCCTTTTCGTTTAAAATAAAATTGTTTCACAATAACATAATACATTTAAATTAATAATAATTCAAGTGTTTGGAAGTATTATTCATGATTTGCTTTTATAAATAGTTTCCTTTTTGATATTTTTTTAAGACATAAACCCTCTATTATAAACAGTTTTATATAGATTACACTATAGAAAAATAGTTTCTATTCATCAAAAACCCACTTTCTATAATGTATAATTATTCACAATTGTTAAAAAATCGAGTAACAGCCTAATACCAACCTAATAGTTGCATTAAACAAATTATTTTCTTTCATTAAGAATCCAATAATACTTGTTGTATTTTTTTTAAAGCGAAATAAAAAGATTTCGACATACAAAAATTCTTATTTTTCGCCATCAACAGTAATTGTAGACAATAAAAAAAGCAAAAGATATAAAACCTCCTGCCTTTTCATAGAACTAACTCCATAATCTTTTCAATTAATTATCTAAAAAACCCATTTGAAAAATATAAACAACTTCTTCTTGATTAAAATAACGAATCGATTTGAGATTTTTATATCCTTCTGGTATTACTATTGCTGAATAGTCTAGCTCACTATTTGAATCTAACTCTACTTGCTTATAACCAATGATCATCAATTTTTCACTTCCCCCAGCAAGTAAAACTACACTCCCAAGTGGCAGAAAATCCTTTAACTCCCTCATAATTTACAATTTCCCTTATTGCTTCTTCCTATAATTCTTATACGTTAGAGTAATTATAACATTTACTTGAACACAAAGCTACAACTGAAATAGAAATATTACATCATTTTTAGTTAGCATAAAAAAAATTATTTAATAACAGATTTAATATTACTTCTACCATCCCCCATTTTATTTATGATAATTTGTTGTCCAATAGTTGCTTTCATTTCCTCTACATGGCTAATTACTCCAACTAATCTATTTTCACCAATTTGTTCAAGAGCTTGCATTGCTTTTTGTAATGTTTCTTGGTCAAGAGAACCAAATCCTTCATCAATAAATAGTGCTTCTATTTGGACACCATTAGCTGTATTTTGTACGACTTCACTTAAAGCCAAAGCAATTGACAATGCGGCTATAAATGTTTCTCCACCCGATAAGGTATCAGCTGAACGAGCCGCCCCTGTTTCATTATCATAAATATTAATATCTAAGCCATGATCCATTCGTCGATTATTTCCCTCGCCAGCAAGTTCAAATCGATATCTATTGTTTGACAACTGATTAATAAAATGAAGGTTAGCATAATCAAGAATTTTTTCTAAATAATTTTGAACCACATATGTTTCAAGCCTTAGTTTATCTTCGGAAGCTCTACCAGAAATTGCATTATAAAGCTTAGTAATTGCAGCTTTTTTGCTAGCATCCTTATCTTGTTCTTTTATAAGTTTTTTTAACTCACTAAGAATCAACTTCGCTTGCTCTACTTCATTTTCAGCAGATACCAATTTTTTTTGCAAAAAAACATAGTTTTCATTTGTCTGTTTCTTTTCTTCTTCAATCAATGCAAGATTTGGTCGCTTTTTATTTTGAATTAATTGCTGAATATTTTTAATTTCGACTTTCAATCTTGCTTTATCCGCTTTATATTGTTCAACTTTTTGGGAAATCTGAATTAAATCATCATCATAAGCCCACTCTTTTAATATTTGAAATTCTGTCGTGAATGCCTCTTGCTCAGAAAATTTTTCTTTTATTTTTGCTTTATTGGTACTTATCCTTTCAAGTAATGTTGCTTCTTGATTTTCCAATGAATTTAAGCTGGCAGTTTGTGAAGAAATTTTTATTTTAATATCTGAAAGTTGTGCCATTAGTTCTGACAGATGTTTTTCAAATAAATCAGCTTCTTCTATTAGCCTATTTCGCTTCCTTATCAAATTATAACTTGTTTCAGTAATCCCTATCTCCGTTATTTCAGCGTTTAAATTTTCTATTTGTCTATTAAACTCTTGATTACTATATTCAAAGTCTTTTACCTTTTCCTGTAATTCAAGTTTTTTTGACTCTAAATCAGCAAGCTTTACTTTTGTTTCATCATTTTTTACCTCTTCCAACTCTAACGATTTCGTTAAATTTAAAAGACTTTCCTCAATAGATACTTCATCAAAGTAATCCGGAAATATTTGTGAATAATCAGCAATAAATTCACTATAAAGAATTGAAAGTTCTTTTTCAAACTCATCTGCCTCTATTTTTTTCAAATCAAGACTAGTTTTAAGTTCAGTCTTTAATTGTTGTAATTGTTTATTTTTCTCCAAAAGGACTGTTTGTTTCTTTTGTGATTCATCAATCTCTTTCAATAAATTTCCAAGTTCTTTATAAGAGCTTTCTTCAATAGTTTCTGTAAACGGATGTTCTAATGCACCACACACGGGACATGCTTCGCCTTCTTGCAACTCAGATTGCAGCTGTACGATCATTAAGCGCCTTCTACCTTTTAATTTTTCATTATAAGCAAATTTAGCCTTTTCTAGATTGTCCTTATTTTCAGAAAGCGCTATTGTGTTTTCTTTTAATTTTAATTCTAACCCAACAATATCATCTTTTGAATGTTTCACTTTCTGAAAGGTCGGAATTAATTTCCCTCGAAATGTTAATTCTAATTGATTTCTCTCTTCTCTTTTATTAATAAAGTAATCATCAGAAATAACATCATCTTGAAGAGTTGAAATATTTTCGGCTGCTTGTCCCAAGTTAGCTTTAAAACTTTCTAGTAGTGTGAGATTATCAGCTTGCTCTAACTTTAACTCCTCTACCTTTGATTGTTTTTTTTCTACTTGAAGTGATAGCTGAATCTGGATAAATATTTTTTCTGCTGCTTTTTTATTCTCATTAATATTTTCTTGCTGTTTATTTAGGTCCTCTTTTTCGTTTGTTAATTTTTTCAAAAGAATTTCATCTTTTGCTTTTTCAGAAATTATCCCAGCAATATTATTTTTTAAACTTTTTGACTGTTTTATATCTTGTTCTAATTCATGAATACTTTCTTTTAAGGGAGAGGCCCATTTCAATTTTTTTAGAGATTCGGAATTTTCTTCAAAAATAGCTGACTTTTCAATAATATTCTGCTGGTAATCATTTTCTAAATTATTTAGATTTTTAAACTGATTTTCTAATTCCAACGCGGATTTATAAGCTATTTCTATCGAAGTTACTTTTTCTTCTTGTTCAAAAGTTTGACCTTCTATCTCATTTTTTCTCGCAACACGATCCTTCCATAGAGACGTGACTAGATACAGTTTTTCTTGTTCAGCTGCATCTTCTAGTTCTTTTAATTCAATAGGATTCCAAATTGATGATTCATATAAATTTTGTTGTTTTCGATCATGTTCTAAATAAACAGCATTCATCTCTGAATTTTTAGCCTTTATCTCATTGCTAAAAGATGTAAAAATGTAGGTACCAAATATTCTTTTTAATATTGCCTCTTTATCTGGAGTAGAAGACTTCAAAAATCTCGAAAAATCATTTTGAGGTAGAAGAATTATTTTTTTAAATTGTTCGGCATTCAGATGTAAAAGACGAGTGATTTCTTCTCCAACGTTTTTAGGATTTATTGCAATATTATTTTTCTCGATTCCTTTTACTCTATCTACAATAGCTAATTTCGCTGTTGATTTTTGAAGAGTAGATCCACTGCCTCGTTTCTTTGAGAGTTTTTGTTCAGGACTTCTTTCAATTCTGTATAAAAGATTTCCTTGTTCAAAATAAAAAGTCACGCTTGTCCTATCATCAGCTGTTGCAAACTGACTTCTCATTTCTTTAGCATCTCTATCACCCGTTGTTGTTCCAAACAACGCATAAGTCATCGCGTCAAATATCGTGGATTTTCCAGCGCCTGTGTCCCCACTAATTAGAAATATAGGAGATTCATCTAGCAGTCGAAAATCTACGACAGAATTCTCATGGGGGCCAAAATAATTCATTTCCAAATATATAGGCTTCATTTTTATTTTTCTCCTTCTAATTCATTAAATGTACTTTCGATGATTGCTGTTTGTACATCATCTAGCGTTTCCCCTGTAGTAAATTTATAAAAACTAGAAAGAATTTCCACATTATCTAACGTTTCAATATCTTGACTCCTACTTCTTGTTAATTGTTTTTTTTCAAATTGATAGTCAAGTTCTATAATTGTTCCATAAATCTTTTGGAGTTGGGCACGTAAATTTTGTCCCACGAGTTTCGTCCGATCAAAATTTTTAATTGTAATCGCAAACCAAGCTTTATTAAGTGGTTGCCTTTCATAAAAATCACGGTTTATTAGTTGCTCCCATTCTTCTTCAAGAACTACTAAATCTGTTTTAACTTGTAGTGGAAGAAAGTTAGAATTGAGCATTTTTTCTTTAATTTCAACAACAAAAATTCCTTTTTGTGTTGACGCTTCTTTGGTATTAAATTTTACTGGACTTCCCGAATACTGTACTTTATCACTTGGGGAAGCTAACCTAGTATGAATATGACCTAACGCAACATAATCAAAATCTGCAAACTGTGAAACATTTAAGGTCGATAATCCACCTACTTTAGATGAGGTTTCACTTGTTAAAACAATTTCTTCTTTATGAGGACTCACCGCAAAATGAGTGACTAAAACCTGATTCTTCTTATTATTGAACTGACTTTTCATCTTAGAAATTACCAATGTCATCGCATCATCAATTGTCTTAATTTGCTTTGTGTCCTCTTCATCTAATCCCTGATTCGAAAAATATATTCTTGCATCCATTGGGTCAAAAAAGGGAAGTAAAAAAATCTGAGTTTCTTTTGTTTCCACTGGAATAAAGGCTTCCTCAAGGGATGTTCGTAGATGTAAATTATTATAATCCAACCAGTCCTTAGCATAACTTAGTCTTTTGGCTCCATCATGATTCCCTGAAATCATATAAATAGGAAACTTTTCTATAATATTCATCTCTCTCAGCATCTGATTGAATGTTATGACTGATTCTGCACTCGGAACTGCTCGGTCATAAAGATCTCCAGCAATGATAATTCCATCAACTTGATTTTGTTTTGCCAAAGATAAAATTTGCTCAAATGCATATTTTTGTTCTTCCAATAAAGAAAAACCATTGAGTGTTCTTCCAATATGCCAGTCTGATGTGTGTAAAAATTTCATATCTCTATCCCCCAAAAATAATCTTAATCCTTATAATATTCACCTTTCATTATAACATTATCAAATAGTTTTATATTATTCATTGATAGAATATCTGATAAAACAAAAATACTAGCATTAACACTAGTATTTCAATAAATTCAATTATTTATTATTTTGCTTTTAATAACTCTTCTTTGCTGTGAACTAATTGTGTTAAGAAATCACAATAAGGTGTGGCTACATTATATTTTTTACCTTTACGTGAAACAGCCCCATTAATATAGTCAATCTCTGTCAATCGATTATTTTTAATCAAATCCTGATACATAGAAGGGTAATGTAATCCAATTGTGGATGGATCAAAACAGGTTTCAACGTGCTGAACTACTTCAGCAATATCAAGGTTTACATTCTCAAATTTTGCTACTGCTGCAAATTCATTAACAATAGTAACAACCATATCATGTGCTGGTTTTGTTTCACCTAATCCGGCCATATTAGTGTCTAAAATAGTACAAAGCCCATTCATTGTTCCATTAACACAAGCTTTTCTATAAATAGAATAATGAATATTGTTAGAATATTTAGCATTCAGTCCCGATTCTGATAATATTTCTGCTAACTTTTTAGCTGTTTCTTCCTCACCTGAAATAAGATTTTGTAGCTCAACCGAACCATCACCAGATAATTTAGCTTTACCTGGACCTTCTAATCCAGCAGTCCACATAGTATTACCAATAAAGATATTATTTTTCGAAACATATTTTTCTATAGTATCTTCGTGCCCAATTCCATTTAGTAAGCAAAGTACCTTGGTATGCTCGTCAATTAATGGTTTAATATCTTGTAGCATCTTATCTAATTGCATGGCTTTTGTAAACAAAATAATTAAATCTGTTTTTTCTTTAGAAGAAATCTCAGATTGTAACTCAACCGATAGATGAGCGGTGAGTTCTTCTCCATTGTAATTAGCTCGCAAACCATGCTCTTTAATCGCTTTAACGTGTTCAGGCCATCCATCTATAAGGGTTACTTCATTGCCACCTTTATGAAGCATTAAACCAAAACGACTCCCCATCGCTCCTGCACCGGCAATTGTAATTCTCATTTTATCTCTCAATCTACATATTTTTTCCATAAAATAACTGAATTCGCTATTTTTAAACGAGTTCAGTTATAGTAATTTATAGATAACAAATTATTTATAGTTAAAATTGTAGCTTTTTATTAGTCAAAAATCAAAAATTAACTTTCAAAATATAAGACAGAGATATTTTGAAAATTCAACAAACCCTCACTAGATATTCTTATTTTGCCTGATCCCAAATTCGAACATTTTCAATAGCGGTCATCAAGCCAAGCTGCCTGACTTTTCGTGGCAGAAATTTACGAATATCATCTTCATTATAGCCTACTTGCAATCTATGTTCATCCACCACAAGTGGACGACGCAGCAATTTTTGATTCTGAACAATTAACTCTACGAGTGAATTTAGAGTGAGCGCATCAAAGTCAATGATTTTTGATAGTTTTTTATAAGCACTACTTCTTTTAGAGATAATTTCCTCTACTCCAGTTTCTGTTAATGAGAGTATTCTTAAAATATCTTTTTTTAATAAAGTATTTTCTAAGATACTTATCTCTTCAAATTCTAATTTATTTGTAATTAACCATTGTTTCATTTTTTTACTTGAGCTACAGTTTGTCGAAGAAAATAATTTAATCATGGCATAATTTCCTTTTTTGTTTTTTTATTATTTTTTTCTCATTTACAAATATATTATATTAAATCTTTCATTTTTTGTCAATATATATTATTATTTTAATTTAATTTTTTTGTTATTTAACTATAGTTTTTATGCATACCTCTATTAAATAATAAAAGCCATCATTTTGATGGCTTTTGTTTAATACTTATTTTCTCCCCCCAGAAGTTAATGTCTTAAATTTATGCTTCCATTCATTTTGGAACCATCGATTTTCAAAGGTGTCTGCAAGCAGAGTATTTCTCTCTGTTTGTTGTTTACTATTTTTGACCACTTTTACTGATATTTTTTTAGACAATTGATTTCCTCCCATTAGTGCTCTTAGATGATTAACCGAACAGGCCACCTCTAAAACTACTATATAGCTTAAAAAAAATCTAAAGGATATAGAGAATCATTTCATTCTCTTAACGTAATTATACCAAAAAAATAACATTTTATGAAGAAAAAAGCTTACTTTTGATATAGATAATTTGAATACCCCATTAAATAACAAAAAAGCCAGTCGAATGGACTGGCTCAATGTTTGTAATTTGAAAAGAATTTCAGAGATGTCAAGGTTGGATATGCCTTGACTCTCTTATTCTATCGTATTTTATAAACTTTAACTAATTATTTGTTTGAAAAATTTTATTGATGTTAGCTTTCATCCTCCTTTTTATTCTTACGCCAGAACAATAGACTACCAAGCAGAGATAGAATGACTGTTCCAATTACACCAAGCCAGCCAGTTTCTGCACCATTTGTTGCTGGTAATTTACCACTTGAGAAATACTTACCACCCATATTATCCCCACTATTACCTATTGCCATTCCAGAAGTCAAGACCGGAATAATAAAGTCTGTTGGATCACTTACATTTCCTGCAGCATCAGTTGAGGTAGCCGAAAGTTGAGTACCCGGTTTAACCCCCATCGGAAGTTTAATGCTATAGTTTCCATCTTGATCCACTATAGTAGTTCCCAAAATCTCACCAGTTGCTGGGTTTTTAATTGTTATTGTAGATCCAGGTTCCCCCTTACCACCAACCGTATAACCTGTATCAGGGTTACCAGTCACGGTATCTACACTTGGAGGATTAGGAGCTGTAGTATCTGACGGAGCCTTAGGATCAGCTGGAGTGGTCGCTGGAGTTGGATCACTCACATTTCCTGCGGCATCGGTCGCTGTAACACTAATTGGTGCGTTAGGACCGACTGAGCCTGGGAGGGTAACCGTATAATCTCCTGTTTCATTCGCAGTTCCCGTTCCAACGGTTGCACCACTGCCATCTTTAATTGTGATGGTTGATCCTGGTTCAGCTGTACCTGTGACCGTATAACCATTCGTGCTGTTGCCTGTCACATTGCCTACTGTTGGTGCATCTGGAGCGGTGGTATCTGCTGGGTCTGTAACAACTAGGGTTTGGGTGACATCGTCATACCCTGAAGCTGAGTATGTCACAGTATAAGTGCCAGCCGACAAGCTACCATTAGTGACTGCAGTTCCTGAAGCATTCGTGATAACTGCTGTAACCGGAACATCGGCACCTTCACTGTCTTTCAGAGTTGCTGGAAGAGTAGCCATGGCATCTGAGGCACCAACCGCTGAGGTTGTTGCGGTCAAGTTACCAGTTGGAGCTACGAGAACTGGACTTACTGGGTCTGCTGGAGTTGTCGCTGGAGTTGGATCACTCACATTTCCTGCGGCATCGGTCGCTGTAACACTAATTGGTGCGTTAGGACCGACTGAGCCTGGGAGGGTAACCGTATAATCTCCTGTTTCATTCGCAGTTCCCGTTCCAACGGTTGCACCACTGCCATCTTTAATTGTGATGGTTGATCCTGGTTCAGCTGTACCTGTGACCGTATAACCATTCGTGCTGTTGCCTGTCACATTGCCTACTGTTGGTGCATCTGGAGCGGTGGTATCTGCTGGGTCTGTAACAACCAAGGTTTGGGTAACGCTAGAATAGCCTGCGGCCGAATATGTCACGGTATAAGTACCAGCTGACAGCTGACCATTAGTTACTGCAGTTCCTGAACTATTGGTAATGACTGAAGTTACCGGAATGTCTGTACCAGCATTATTTTTTAAAGTCGCTGGAAGGGTCGCTGTCGCATCTGACGCTCCAATTGCCGAGGTTGTTGCGCTCAGGTTTCCTGTAGGCGCTACCAATGTTAAATTAACATCCCCTGCTAAATAAACATAGGAAATACCATTTGCATCACTAAGAATATTGACATCCAATAAATTGGTTTGAACCGCTGATCCTACAAATTTGGCATCAATGTTACTTGCAATAGTAGTTGGTGCTGTGATCTTGGTCGGAATTGTAATACTTGTATCACCCAATGCTGAAGCGTTTAAAAGGAGATCTAAAATTCCACCAGTTCCATTAACTAATGGCACTAATACAGCATCGATTGCTGTAATGAGTGGAGGTTTAATTAAAGCTAAGGCAGTATTAGCCGCAGGAGCCGCCAAACCGGTTGCGGTTAGGCTATTAACAGCTGTTCGTAAATTTTGCAAAATAGCCGTGACGTTTTGGGATAAAATCGCCCCCATTCCGTCATTTAAAGGTGCACTAAGCATTGAATTTCCATTAAGAGTGGTGGGTG
>JAFEHB010000412.1_pt1 | contig 32568 bp, 34 predicted proteins | sample 9267121 | NCBI WGS metagenome assembly JAFEHB01 (sample SAMN17103336, study PRJNA684904) | human gut metagenome | isolation source: diarrhea sample from child under the age of five | host: Homo sapiens | place: South Africa: Mafikeng, Mafikeng Provincial Hospital | collected 2019-09 | reverse complement strand
ATCACTTTATGTTACTATTAATCCACTGAGGTGATGCTTTTATGCCATATAAACATAAAATTCCAATCTATACAGAAAATTTAAATTTGACAGGTGCATATTTTAGACATCAAAGAATTATTGATGGACTTTCATTAACATACGTTGCCGATGCAATTTCTATGAATAAAGGTTTTTTAAGTGATTTGGAAAACGGGAAAAGAAATTTTCCTGATGGAACCATTAATCAATTAAATGATTTTTATAACTTAAAATTCGATGATTCTCTTAAATATTACATAGAATTAGAAAATAATATTGATGAAATATTTCACGCTCTATGTAATTCCAATACTTTTAAAGAGAAACAATTACTGGAATTAATTTTAAGTAAACGCGACATATATGAAAATAGCAGTGGATTTTTTTTATTTAATCTTTTAAATCTTTTTTATCTAATACGATTTAATTGTAATGAAACCTTTATTAATGATGAAAAAAAATTAATCGAGTCTAATTTAGATGCCATTAATTCCAAAGATTTATCAATCTTTTATTGTATTTTAGGTATTTATTATAAAAGAAATCCATCTACAAATTTTGTGGCTGAAAAGTACTTTAAAAAATGTTTTTCTTTATCTTCAAATATTCCTGACATCGCTGCACTTTGCACATTTGAACTAATTAGTATATATGCTGAAACAAACAGATCTGCGTTAGCATATACATATTGCGAAAAATCCAGAAGCATTTTCAATCGATTACAAAACTATACAACAATGTTTTTTATTGATTTTTTTCAATGTAATTGTTTAACAAACTTAGGGCTCTATGAAAACTCAATTCAAAAGCTAACTGAATTGCTAAACAATATTGACCAATCGAGTAATAAATATATTTCAACCATGTATCATAGTTTAGCTTGGTGCTATCTATTAAACTGTCAATACAGTGAATGTATAAAATACACAAACTTGGCAATTGAAAACAAAGATCCATCTTGTGATTTATGTTATTTCATACCCTATTCATATTACAAACAGAATGAGTATCTAAAATGTTTAGATTATATAGAATCTCATTTAGAATATGCAGACGATTTTTACAAGCCTTTTTTGCAAGCTATAAGTGCTCGTATTCAAAAACAATATGTTGATTTTGAAAAAAATATCATTTTGTATTATCAGTCACTCTTGCAGAACAATGTGTACGAAGATATTCCACTTATTCAAAACTTTATTTTGGATTACTATACAGAAACCAACAATAAAGATATGATGATCAAAATCCTTATTGACATCAAATCATTTAACGATAAAGATTTAACATTAAAAAGTTCTACACTCTTTACCACTTCACAAAGTTAAGAAAACAGCACTTATTTATCATTAATTAAAGCTTGGGTAAAACATCATTTACTCAAGCTCTTTGTTTATCTAAATTCCTTTTCTGTTCTAACTGTTTATTATACTCTCTATACTTTGATGAACGTTTTCTTATATAGTCTAGGCTCTTGATCTGACTTCTTAATACTTTAATATCCGGTGTTAATGCTTTTGCTTCTTTGGATAATTTTGCCTTGGCAATTAGATCCTTTTCTTTATAGGATCTGGAATATAAGTACTTTCTTTGTGCCAGTAATCCATTCATCTGTTTATCTAGTAAGTCTACATAGGATTCTAGTTTTTCTAATGTATCAATATCATTTTTTGCCATAATGGTTGTTGCATTTGTGATAAGATCTAGCTTTCTACATTCTTTTCGCATTTCTTTTGAAAGCTTTATTTTCGTTGCAGAATAATTCGGAAGAATACCTAATAACACTTGAAATTTGACTACTTCTTTCATAAAACCTTTAAACATTCCACTTTTATATTGTCCATAAATACGATCTGCATCTTTTTGTTTGTAAACGATCTTTAATGGAACATATCTAACTTCTTCTTTTTCTATTCTCTGTTCAATACAATCCAAAGAATATCTTTGTCCCAGCAACAACAATGGTATTGGCTTATCATAATTAGGATGAACTACGCAGTCCAGTCCTTCCACTTCTTCAAATGAATATCCTTCCAGCTTCATGTCTTGAACAAAATCTTTGACTGTAAATGCACGTATACAGGCAGCATCTATGTCTTTTTTTATTTCTCGAATATAGCTCCTAGCCGAATAATACTGACTTCTAGATTGTCCTTTCCCCTGTGGTTTTTCCACTATACTCAATCCGTATTCTTTACATATTTCATCTGAAACTTCTCTTAACTGATAAATGTCTTTCATCGAATTATGATATCTTTTACCATCAACAATCGATATCGGATTCAATACAATATGATTATGCAGATGATCCTTATTCAAATGTGTGCATACGACAAACTGATATCTATCTCCATATAATCTTGTTGCGGTTTCAACACCAATTTCATGAACTGTATCTGCATTTGTTTCGTGTGGCTTAAATGATTGTATCGCATGATACGCAATAATATTGGATGTATCGTGAAAAACATCTTTTAAATTCATCATACTTGTAAATGGATCATTGCCAGAACAGTTCACACAAGTCATATATTTCTGATTTTCTGTAGCTTCATTTCTTGAAACATACGATCCAAATTTATCGATCGTCTTATCTTCATTAGATACATATTCAAGAACATGATCTAATCGATTTTTAACACTCCATATCTTAGTTGTTGCCATTTGAATTACCTTTGATCTGATCATTAAGATTCTTCAAAACCTGATTGAGCAATAGCTGATTTTTAATGATCTCATCCTCCAAAATAGATTCATTACCATTTAATTTTCTTGCGATCTGATTTAGATTTGTTCCCACATGATTTACTTCATTTATTAATTTAAAATAATCCACATTCAATCTTTCCTGAATCTTTTTATTCAGAATCGAAGATAAGATATACTCCTGTTTGGATAATCCAGACCTTTCAATCTTACTCAAAACTTTAGTATATTCATCCCCATTCAAACGCACCGTCATTCGATGTTCTCGTTTTCGCGTCATATTTGATGACCTCCCTTCTGTATATGGGTGACCATATGCGTTGCTTGCTAATACATTTTTTATTATCCTTTCAAATAATTTATGACGGTATGACGATTGGAAGGGTATACCCCCCAAACCGTCACACCGTCACCATCAAAGTGACTCATCTTCTATTTCATTTACCTAGCTTTACTGGTTCTCACATTTCTTCTGTCTTCTACCTACCGAAAAAAATACCTGTCGTTTGAAAAATAACCAGGTACACTGGTTCTAATACATATCAAAATCAGAACCGGGTAACCTGGTTAATTTAAACATAGTGATTTTATAACGGTTCATATCCTCGAATATGTTTTCCATTCTCATCTTTATAAGAATCATTCTTTTTATAAGAACTTCTTGAAACCAGTGCAAACTGTGATGAGAATGTTGATAGTGCTTTAGGTTTGATTCCTTTATCTCTACACCAAAATAAATAGTTATCATAGATTTCTCTAGTAGGAGTAAATCTTTTTAACGGTTCCATCTGAACATAGTATCCATACAATGGTGAAGATACATCCAAAAACATTCGTTCCATTTCAATATCATCTTCATCTCTAGCGAAGCAATCAACTTTCTTCAATTTTAAATATCCTTCATAACACCAATTGAAAATGCCAGAAAGTTCTTTAGAAAGTTTATCTTCAAGATTGCGATCGATCTTTTTTTCTTCGGGCAGTTTTGGCTCATCTACAAAATGAACCTCAAACATAATCGTAGACAGTCTACGCAATATTCCTTGATTGATTGCGCTTGAAAACAAGATATCATTCATCGCAAAAATCAATTTTGCTCTTGAACGAAAGCTAATAAAATCTTTTCCCTTATAACATGCACTAACGCGATCTCCGGCAGATAATCTTTTTAATTCTGAATCTCCACCTTTTAAAGAAGAGCCTGAATCCTCACCTAGATTTAATAGTGCAGACTCCAGCTGAATCAGTTGAAACTTGTCGTACATATCTACAAGTTGCAGATGTGTCACATTCTCCTGGCCAAATACATTTGAAATAATATTCATAAATACGCTCTTACCATTTGCTCCTGTACCATAAAAGATAAAACATTTCTGCAGATGACAATCACTCATCAAAATATATCCACATAACAATTGAAGTTTATCATAACGATATTGTTTTCCATTGCATATATCCATCACAAATGCAGCCCATTCTTTTGACTCTTTAGTTTCATCGTAATCATAAGACATTATGATTGAACAAAGATCCTTAGGACTATGTTTCTTCAACAAACCCGATTCAAGGTGCAACGTACCATTTTGAAAACATATAACATCTTTTTTATTGAATTCCTCTTCTGTTATACATTCATCTTTCAATAACTTCAAAATTGAACGCACCTTGTTTCCCTGTTTCCATTTTCCCAATAAATCACCAATCTTTTTAGAAACAATTTCATCTTGCGTATACTTCCAATATTTACCTGTATAAAGATAGAATCCACGACCCTTTAAATAGCGAAGATTCCATTCCTGCAATATCATATTTACAATAAATCCCTCTTTTGGAGATTTTAAAAGCTGTGCATAAATAGACTTTCTCCATCGAGTATCTATATCTTCCCTTTGAGAAAGTGCTGTTTCAATCACATACATATCTTCATCATTCACAAAACACACATTTCGAAATAGATATTTCTTCAACTCATCTTTACACACAATACTTTCTATATTCGCTACAATTTCATCTAATAATGACATCTTCTAACCAGTCTTCTTCCTGAGTGAATGCAGAAACTTCTTTTTGTACAGGCTCATTTTCTTTGATCACTTTCGATAGTTCAGAAAGCAGAGCATGACACTCATCAATCGTTTCTTCCAATTGTGTTGAATTTACTTCCAGCATCTCCAGCTTCATTCGAATCTTTTTCAGTTCTGAAGCAAGCCGATTACTTTCAAAGCAGCCACCACTTATCTCAATCTTCTGGCCTAGAAAAGTATTCATAAAATACTTTCTTCTTGATAATCCTGAAATCTTAACTCTCTGATTGATTCTTTGTGCTTCCTGTGCAGTTACTCGAAAAGCAATTGTGACAGGTCTTTTGCGATTCTTATTTAATCCTGGCATCTAAAATTCACCTTTTACCCTTGCTTCAATCGCATCTGCAATTTGTCTTTGTTTATTTGGATATAAATGTCCATAAGTATTCATGGTTGTCTGTATCTTTTCATGTCCCAAACGATTTGAAATTGCTAAAATTGGAACCTGCATTTCAATTAAATATGCTGCATGCGCATGACGAAACGCGTGGATACGCAGTGGCTTTAATCCAGCCTTAACTGCACTTGTTTTCAAGGCATGATGGATTGCTCCTTTAGACATTCTGAAAATTGGCTTATTCGGATTTGGATTATACAACGAATCCATATACTCCTTTAAAATAGCAGCCAAAAAATCAGGAATTGTGATCTTTCTTTTACTCTTTGGTGTTTTAGGATCCGTAATAATTTCTTTACCCTTAACGACCTGCAACGATTTATTCACATCAATATATTTTTCGTCAATATGAATATCATTAGGTGTCAGCGCTCTTAATTCTCCCAATCTCATGCCCGTCCAGTAAAACGTCATAAAGATCGTATAAACCGTTTGATTGTTCATTGTCTGCTCGATCAGACGATCAAACTCCTCTTTTGTATAGAACTCTACCTCATCACCATGTTCCTTTCCAATGGGACCAGCTATACGTACTGGATTATTTTTCAATCCATAGTATGCTACCGCATGGTTGAAAAGTGCACTAAGCTGATTGTTCAATGTTTTTTGATACGTTTCTGAATACCCTCTTTCAATCAGCTGATTCTGCCATTTTCTTACCATCGACACTGAAATATCATCCAGTCCATAATTACCGAAGAACGGAGTGATATGTACTCGTAAATATGTTCTCTTCGTCTCATACGTTGTTTTTCTCAATCGAGGTTTCAAATCTTCTAGATATACATCCACATAATCAGAAAACTTCATTGAAAGACTCTCACTCTTTTTAAGCTCATATTCATTCAGCCACTTTTTTGCATCAGATTTTCTTTTAAAACCACGTTTAGTAGACTTCTTACAATTTCCCATCGCATCCTTTACACGAAACTGCACATCATACTTTTTCGTTTTAGGATTTAATGTAATACTTGCCAATACGATCAACTCCCTTCTTCATCCCTTTTAGATTTACTGGAATAACAAATATCGTTAAAATACTCCACTGGTAGTTTTCCAGAAATCACAAGCTTATGCATACTCTTTAATTCTTGATTTCCTTCACGAATTATTGTGTAAGCCTTGCTTTTAGAAACACCTAATATTTCAGCAATATCCGCAGCACCCAATAAAGCCTTGTCCGACATATACTCACCTCCTTGCCTGATATGTATCTTCACTACTTTTTTAATTTGAGGAAAGCATCGTCACAAATATACGCATTTCTTATATTTATAATATATTCTTATACTTCGCAATTTGTCAATAAGTATTTCATATATTTATAAGTTTTTCTGATATTTATTTTTTGAAATGATACAATATATTCAACAGGAAGTGATTATATGGAAACAATGGGACAAAGAATCAAGAAAACTAGAAAAATGATGAAAATGACGCAGGTTGAATTCGCAAAATTATTAGACGTTCCTCAACCTTCCATTTCTGCTTATGAAAAAGATAAATATCTACCTTCATTTGAAGTCATAGGAAAAATCATGAAAGAATGTAATGTATCTTTTGAATGGCTAAACGGATACAATTCTGTTCCAGACTCAACATTAACAGTCACGGATATAGGTAATATGATCAGCCAACTATTTGAAATAGACAGCCTTTCATTTCAGGTGGAAGCTGAAAAGAGTCATAGTTCTTCTAAAAATAAAAGTGAATGTATACATCCTAAAGTTACTTTTACATTGTTGAATAATGATGCTCTTGGCGACAATCTAATTTCCTATTTATATGAGATGCAATCCGTATGTTTCGATTGCTCAAACCACCTGATTTCAGAAGAAGAATCTTTAAACAAGAAATCCCAAATATATGAGAAATATATGATCCCAATCTCATTCAAGAAATACAGAGAAACGTCAGAAAAAGAATTGATGGAAACACAGGTGAAGGCACTACAAAAAAAATTGAATGACGAAAAAGAATCAAACAACTCCGAAGAAAAATTCACAGTTATCACAGGTAACATCAATAATCTTAACGACAAAAACGAATAAGGATTCAAAAAAAAATACCATACATATCATGTGTATGGTATTTTACATAGCTAACCTAAATTATTGATCGTCAGACTCTACCTGTCGGCTTTCTAAGATTTCCTTTGCTTCTTTAACAGTAATTGCACTTGAATCCGTTTCACTATTCAAGTAGATCTCTTCATTCCCATTTTGTAAGTAAGCTTCTCCACCTAGAAAGCCATCCCCTAATGGAATCACTTTTTCATCATCATCACATCCAGGAAAATAGCCTACATCCTCATTTGTTTCATTCACTTCTTCAACATTAACCGGTTCTTCACTCGATCTTGCGAAAGCAGGATGAGCCGAAACAGCAACTAGACCAATAAACAAAGGAATTAATAATCGAAGCTTTTTCATTGTTTCACCTCCATCTTTAAATATTGACTACGTAGTAATAAGTTGTACTGCATTAGAAAACGTTTTCCTATTAAAAATATACCACGCTATTATTTTTTTACAAGTGTTTTATTTATTTTTTGCATATGTTAAAATATAAACGAAAGAAGGAATAACTCATGGAACAACTAACAAAAAAAGAAAGAACTATAATGGATATTTTATGGAATGCCGATTCCGCATTATCAGCTAGTGAAATCAAAGATACGTCACCCGACTTAAATATCAATACCGTTCAGCAAGTTTTGCGTAACTTATTAAAATGTAAATTTATAGAAGTAGATGATATTGTTTTCAACAAAAAGTCTCTAACCCGAACATATAAGCCTTTAGTTTCTCAAGCTCAATATATATCTGCTTTTATTAGCGATTCGAATCGTTTTAAACTACTATGCGGATTAGTTGATGAAGAAGATGATTTAGATTCTTTAAATGAACTTCAAAAGCTAATCGACAAACGAAAAAAAGAAATTAGGTGAATTATATGACATTTATTTTGTCAACATTACTATCCACATTAATTTTGACAAGTTGTATGATATTTATTTTTGATTTTTGTATTCATAAACAATGGAACATGAATCAAGTATTCTTCAGATTATTTTTGTTGATCATATTCATAAAACTATGTTTTCCATTTGAAACCAAGTTATCAATTCTTATCCCTTTAGATAAGATTATGAATCCACTAATCGATATTCTTCAATATAAACTATTCAATCAGATTTACATGTACCATTTTCTACTTTCTGTTGCAATAATCGGAAGCATCTACCAATTTACAGAACTAATGAAACAAATCAGAGAATGCAATTACATCATTCGCGAGATAAGAAAAAATGGTAATCGTATAGTAAATCCTGATTATGAAATTTATCAAACATCCTACATCAATACACCGATTGTTATAGGATTACAAGGAATCATTTTAATACCTGAAAATCTGAACAACGAAGAAATTGATTATGCACTTAAACATGAAATAACACATATTTTACATAAAGATAATTTCATCAAGTTCATTGTAAATGTATTTAAAATCCTATTTTGGTGGTTTATTCCAATATACATTTTTGACAAGCAGTTGGATCTTTATCTTGAACTTCACGCTGACAACAAAACTATTGAAAATCTTGAAGAACACCAAAAACTAGATTACCTGAATTTTCTGATTAAAACGCAAAAACAAGCAATCAAATCTTCTACAACTGTTTTAAGTTCAAACTTATCATTCAATAGAAAATCAAATCTAAATTACCGCATAAACGCTATTCTTAATAAAAAGACTAGTCCGACTATTTTCGTATTTCCTATGCTAATTATAATGATTTTTCTTAACTTTTTGATTTTGACACCTTACTACACAGAATCAAATCTAACAAAAGGCACCTATGAAATATCAAAATCTAATGCATACATATTGGTAAACGGAGGAGAAAAACAATTAGTCGTAAATATGGATGGAGAAAGTTTTATATCTCCAATAAAAAATTATTCACTTTTAAAAAAAGAAATTGACTTAAGAGAAAAGAATTCTCTATATATACCTGATCATGCTTTAGACAATGTAAAAAACATGACTCGATGGAAATATAAAGATGTAGACGGGCATTTAAGCAAGAGAAAATTCAATGCTTATAAAAACACGTGGGATTCAGATTGGATTACATACAATAAACAAAAATAACAATAGATAAAAACAGTTTAACTATTAGGCATAGTTAAACTGTTTTTTTATTCTTATTTCGGTGTTTTTTTTCTTATACAGTCATATGAATTATCGGTTCCCGATAATTCATCCAATAAATTGTGTACTCATTTTGTACTCACGGCCAAAATTGGCATATAAAAAAGTCCTTATATAAAGGACTTTTGATGTTTATTGATGATCATTCGTAGCCGATTCCCCGTATTTTTCGTAAATATCCTCCCGCCATATTCGTTGATTTAACACCAATTTTTACTTTCTTTTTTCAGTATTTTTTTCGATAATTATCTCAAAGGTTTCGTATAGGATAATTTACTTTTATCAATGGAAAACCGCATAAACACAAGGTTTTTGTTATGTGAAGTCATGATTTTTTACACACAAAAAGACCCTGCATTTTTCAACGCAAGGTCTCATTTTTTATTTCTTATTTAGTTTTCTAAGTAGTTCTTAGATCAGTTCCCATGGAAAATGTAAATTACATATTCGTGGGGATTGATGTTGGATTCTACATAGATAAGTAAAACCTTGCCCACATAGTATACAACGGATAGCCATTTTATCCAAGGTTTTTTCATGAATTATTTATGTTATTTGATATTTGATAAATAAAATGGGAGATAGGGCTGACACGGAACGTCAGCCCAATCTTTACTACCTCTCCCGTTCGAAATCTGAAGACTGAAGTTTCTATAAATTTAACTGGAGAAAACAAAATCTATATTAAAATAGGGAAACAATATCGAAACAAACAGGAGATTTATTATTCTCCAGCCTTCTTTGATTTCACTATTAATATGTCAGATTCCAAAAAAAAACTACAAAATAAAATTTAAAAAACTATTTATCATAATTACAGTCTTTGTTCATTACTCTTGAAAGCCATTTATCATATTGCTCTTGCTCTGTGAGAAAAGTTTCAAATTTTCTTATATCTTCGTCTGTGATATCTCTTCCTAAAATTCGCTCCACAATTTCCCCTAATTTGAATAATCTGTGATTCCTTGCTTTTCTTTCCGCTGTTATAGCCTGTGCAGCCATTTTTCGTTTTCGTGCTTGCATCATTTTTAACTCTTCAAATGTTTTGCTTTCATTAATAGAAAATTGATCAATTTGTTCTTCGAGACTGGGAACTGATTTTTCGGCTTGGGTGTTTACTGACTCTTCTGCATCCTCAAGCATGTTCCAAAAATCATCATCCGATAAATTATCATTCATTTTAATCACCGCCTTTTATTTTTAATATGTCAGAAAAACTTTATATTAATAAAAAAGCATACAGACCATGAAAATTTGAATTGCGCACTTATAGACATCATCGCTGTGCGAAATGTCCGTGCGATCTTCGATGACTCCTCGCCGGAGGGCATCCTACGCGGATAGCGTTAGCTGTCTACGTTATTTTTATCGGCACATCTTTCTGACATATATAAGTTAGAAGGAAGGTGATGTTAATGGCGATATATCATTTACACTGTAAAGTTTTTAGTCGCAGCAAAGGTCAAACAGCAATTGCAGCTGCAGCTTATAGATCCGGCACTAAATTAGAAGACCATGAACTTGGCACTGTTTCTGACTACTCAAAGAAAAAGGGAATTGCTTTCTCGGAAATAGCATTACCTGCAAATGCTCCAAAAGAATATGCTGATCGTGAAGTTCTGTGGAATGCCGTACAAGAAGTTGAAAAAAGTAAAGATGCTCAGTTATGTCGAGAATTTGAAATTGCTCTGCCAAAGGAACTTTCATTAGTTGAACAAATTGAGCTTGTGCGAACATTTGCAAAATCATTGGTTAGTGAAGGCATGATTGCCGATTATTCAATCCACGACAAAAATGACGGAAATCCACATGTACACATCCTTACAACAATGCGAGGGATTGATGATAACGGGAAGTGGATGTCAAAACAAAAGAAGGTCTATTCTCTTGATGAAGGTGGTAACAGAATTCCTATCATTGATAAAAAAACTGGTCAACAGAAAATCAGCAATGGACGTCGACAATGGAAAAGAGAAACACTCCTTGATACTCCATGGAATTCAAAGGAACAGCTACTTGCCTGGAGAAAAAGGTGGTCCGATATTTGCAATGAAGCTATAGATAAAAAGAACGCTCTTTTAGAAGAAGAAAATCTTGCAGTAAACTTATATGCTCAGCAAGAAGCAATATCTCATATCGACCATCGCTCGTATGCAGAGCAAGGGGTAAATAAGACCCCAACAATTCATGAAGGTTGGCAAGCACGCAAAATGGAACGATTAGGTATGACGTCTGAGAGACTAGAACAAAATCGAAGAATTAATCAGATGAATTCTGCTTGGTTGCAATTAGACACTTTATCAAAAAAGTACAGAAAGTATAATGAAGACCATTATCAAGATTATCAAAAGGAGGTGAAAAATCATGAGCGAAGAATCAGAGATTTCAGATCGTGCAGTGGAAGAAGTTCAGGAGTTACTGGACACTCAGGAACAAATCATCAGAATAATGTTTACTCGATTGCAAGATACCCACAAACTGAACTTGCGTCTTATGGAAAGATTGCAGCAATGCCTAGACGAGGTAAATCATCAGAAGAAACCGACTCGGCAAGATTAGCAGATCATACATCAATATCAGATATAATAAGGATTTCAGATTTGATTGATGATGCTAATTCAAGTATGGAGCAAGATGCTGAATCCCTTATTGAAGCAATTATTGAAGCCATATTTTCGGGCAACAAGAAAAATAAGAAAAAAGGGCTGCAACTTGTTAGATAAAATTATGAATATTCAAAATAAAGGAGAATGTAAAATGACTACAAAAATTAAAAAATTAAGAAAAGAAATTTGGACATTATTTGAAACAAAAATTCCAACTATCTTCGAAAGCTCAGTAGACGAAGAAGATGAATTAGGAGCTGACTTAGAGGTTGAGTTATCCATTGGCAAATATGCGGGAGCAAGCACATGGGAACTGGGTAATGATGATGCATCATTGCTTATTAACGTTTATCCTAGTGGGCTTGTAAATGTATGCGTTGACGAAGTGTGTCATTGCAAAAGACAGTTCACTCTTTGCGAGGATTTGAGCGATAAATCCACTGATGCAAAACGAATCGTTACGGATATTGCTACCCTGCTCGATATCTTTCTTGAAGGCAACTGGCACGTATTCATGGACTATATAGGAAGATATAAGGATGATTGGAGAAAAGCAGCCGCTGAATATCACAATAGTAACATTGATGATTTTAACACTACGTATATTTGTATCTAAAAAAAAAAGGGAGTAATCAGATTATCTGGTCACTCCTATTTTTGTAATTATAAACTACTTCATCTTATCTTTACTTGAATTATGGTCGCCATCCATATGTGCAGATTGGATGTCGTTATTAAATACAAGATCCAGCAGATATTTTTGCTTGGTTACACCTGCCATTTTTATCCTATTAGTTAACAAGTTATATTCATTTTCTGTCAACCTTAAAAGCAATTCTCGATTACGCTTACGCATATTAGTGTCTCCTTTATTTTTTTATGTATTTTCTATTGAAAATGGTTAACTATCATAAATCAAAGTTTTAGGTAATTATCAGTAGGAAATAAAGACCATCGACATCAAAAAAGAGAGATTTTCTGACATATATTAAACGTAAGAATGAAAATTATTTTACAGAATGAATAAATTTAGGAGGGCTAATCAATGAACAATGATTTAATAAGTAATTTCATTACAGATGTTTGTTTTGTTTTAGGAATTGAAGTTCCAAAGGTGACACATGATTTTTTAGATATCTGTATTGATACAAGGAAGGAACAATTTACAGGAGAGAAGTTTTTTGTTCCTGCAACCGATGAACCGGATTCAGAGTTCTTGTTCTATGTTGCACATAATTTACGCGTCAGATGGCAGTTCTTAACCAATCCAGACTATTTTGATTTTCAATCTGTAGAAGAGATAGGTATTGACAATTATGATAATCAACCGGCAGAAGTTGATGCTGCAGCCTTTGCATCGCTTTATATGATTGGTTACTTTCAACTGATGACGAAGTTTTTGTCAGTATCATCACAGACACGAGAACTTGTTCTTAAACGTATGGAAGAAATTCTGGAAGAATCATTATAAATTCACATATTTTTATTGGTTATGATGTATGTAACAATTGATATCCAAAAAGCTATCCAAAATTCAATTTTTGTGACGTTTTTCTGACATATATATATTGTAAAGTAATTATTTAACAGAAAGGAAGTTTTGATATGACAAATGGAAAGAAACTCGAGAGTGGTTTTTATGGTATCAAAATACTAGATGCCTGTGTTTATTTAAATAAGAACCGAACTGGTAGACACATAAAAATAGCGTATGATATATTATCTCCTGAACCATTTCGGGACTTTTTCGATAGCGATTATATGCATCAACAAAAAGAAGACCAGAAGTGGAATGGATACATTTATCTGCCAATTCCATATCCAGGAAAAAAATATAATTCATCTAGTGTAAAGAAAAAATTTGAAGAATTCGTTCACGCACTTGAGAATTCCAATCCTGAATACAAATATGATAGACAAGTCAAGTCCATGATAGGTTTACGACTGGGGGCATATATAGAAATTCAACCACATGAATATTCTAATGGATTTACATATGGATATAAAAGGGTTGCTAAGTATTGTTCATGGGATGAATATGAGGCTAAAAGATGTGACAAACTGCCAATTTTGGAAACTGATAAGGAGGAGTAAGTTATGCGAAGCTATGATCAGGTGAAATCGCTCTCGAATTTTCGAGTTATTGTAGACACAAGAGAAAAAAACACAGAGAAAAGTAAAATTCGTTTTCGAGAGTTTGGAAGTTTTGAAAGGCAAGCTTTAACCGTAGGGGATTATACGTTTAATGCTACTCTACCTTCTGGAAAAAAACTTCACGATGAGACGCATGCTGTAGAACCGATGGTTGCAATTGAGCGCAAGCTTGACTTAGGGGAAATAGCAAGTTGCTTTGCTGGTAATAAGAAGCATCGGTTTTATAACGAACTTGAGCGTGCGAAGGCGGCTGGATGTAAGCTTTATTTGTTGGTTGAAGACGCAACTTGGGATGACATTTTTGAACACCGTTATCGTTCTCAAATGCAACCTGAAGTCTTAATCGCTAATTTGAATGCTATTCAAGCAAGGTATGATGTACATTTGGTATTCTGCAAATCAGAATATTCTGGAAAATTGATAAAATGCCTCTTATATAGGGAATTTAAGGAATTACTGCAGCAGGGAAAATTTGATGACATGACTCTTTAGCGTATATATATTTGAGTAGAGTTTCGTTTCCACCTATATGGGTGGATCATCCAACCAAATTGCCGGGACCCCCGTTCTTTTGGTTGGACCATCATATATTAAAAATGTAAATGATATATGTGCGTATGTGTTCCCCTTTTAGAAGGGAACACAATTGCACTAGGTACTGGAGTTCACTCTAATAACCTCAGATGCCGCTAAAGCGCGCCTTCATTAGGAGCAAATTTGCTTATTGTACGAATCACTGCATTGTTCAGATCAGTTGATTACCTTTACGAAAGCCTGACCCTTCCAATAGATAGAAAGCCTCGGTAATACTCCGAAACTTTTTTATCTATTCACTGGTTCCGACTAGTGCACGCATCACTTAATCATCATGCGCTGCAGTACAACGAAGCTCTTCAACAATTTCATCAAGAAATTCATCTATTAAGATTTCATCAAGATCAACGTCAAAACAGCTAAAGTCCTTTAAATAGCTTTCTTGATCCAAATCGCCATAGATACGCATACAGTTTTCATCATAATAGACTTTAATGCCATCCAGGTTTTTCTTACCGTATAATCGATTTTTAGTAATTAAGATTTTTCTTACGTTTTCTGTTCCTGGCTCTTTTTTGTTTGCTTTAAGATTGTTATAAAATAAGATTAACGAGCTACGTTTTTTTGTTACACTTGAACCACTAATTGTATCGTTTAAATTTTGAACCTGATAATTTGTTTCCTTTCTCGTATGTGCAACCAAGATTACACACACATTATTATCTGCAGCAAATTCTGCCAAACAGCCCGCAACTTTAGCTTGTCTGTCATATTCACATACCGACGTGCCGACCAAGTCATCACCAGCACTCATCAGGTTATCAATAACGAAAATATTGCAGCCAAGTTTTTTATGTGCATATAACATATCAGACATAAAAAGTTCAAATTTATCAGTAGCATTTGCACTCACACTATAAGGGTAGATTCTACCTCTATATTTTGATGTTATTAAATCTACCACGCCATCCGGAACAATAGGGCGACCGAAACGATCTCTTGATGTATGTGCCCCTGCCATCTGATATGTAAACGTGTTAAGCAACAAACTGTCTGACATTTCGCCTGAATACAGGAAAACTTTGTTACTAGTATCTTCCATCGCATTACAAATAATTTGTGAAACAAAAGTGCTCTTTCCTGAACCTTCATAGCTTGCAATCGTTGTCATTGCTCCAAAGGGAATTCCACCGTGTAACTCTGAATCCAACTGACGAATGCCTGTTGCTAATTTTTTGATTTTGTAACGATTCTCACGCTTTGCATCCATAAGATCTCTTAACCTTAACTTTTGTTCATCCACTTTTACACCCCCTTCGAATACCAGCTATCGACTACTGTCTGTTCTTCTTTAGAAAGTGTTGGTCTGATGGTATTTCTATATTTTTCTTCATTTACCAATTCGTCGTTTACAATTAAGCCTGCCGATGCCATTTTGTAATAAAGTTCCAATCCGTTACATGGTTTATCTAATTTTGTCTGAACCGTTTGTACCTGCTTTGGTTTAACACGTTTAGCCTCTACGAGATATTCCTTGAACTTACCACCAAACAATGTTTTTGGTGTAAGATGCTGTTCCATCACATCATTGCCTTTCCACTGATCAACTTTTAAATCAATTACAGCCTTACACTCATCGACCGTAATACCTTTGTGAAGTACAGTTCCAATAAGTTTGTTCGTTGTAACTGTATCTTCGCGAAATTGAGTTCCTGCTTTTGCGTTAAGATACGCTACAATCTCTTTAACTTCCGGAGAGACTTCAAGTTTATCCTTGCTTGTTTTTCCGCTTCTAACGTTCTCATCTAAAGGATTAACACAATAATCCCAACCGGTTTCCGTGAGAGTGTACTTGTTTTTCCATCCATTTGACTGCTTTTTAATCAATCCTGCATCTACGAGTTTTTTTACGGTTTTTCGTGCTTGAGAAGGAGTGAGTTCTGGCATATATCTTGTAATCCCGCTCTCACTCACAGCAAACCAAGCTTCACCATTTTCGTCAGTTTCTCCGCTTGCTATTTTTTTAGAAACATTGTAAGCCAAGTGCTTAAAAACCGCACCTGCATAAATATCGTACCCCATATCAATGGCAACCCTCGAATTGTAACTATGCTCAATAACCTTCGCACCTACATGTGCTCCAATTGTTAATTTACGTTTAGCCGACATAACACTCACCCCCTTCCTGATAACACATTTTGATTAAATTCTTTTTACACTTTACATTCATCTTTTGTACCTCCTAGTCTAAAAAAGTGTACTTTGTACAAGAGTTGTGCTATAACGATTCAAAGAGTACTTTCGGTAAGACCATCTCCTTTTGATTGTCTTATCCTGTATATGTCTCATAAATAGGTGTGGAGCATTCATGACATCTGTATAGCTATCCAGCTCTCGATATATATATGTCAGAAAACCTAGAATCCCCAGTTTTTACATACAGCCTATTTTTGACACCTTTTTGTTTGACCAACTAAGTGGATGTCCAAGTCTCTCTAAGTGTCGCTACATAGTTCTGAGTAACCTCGCTCCCAATTCCTGTTTCTTCTGCATACACAACCGAATTAGGAACTGCTGTGGAGAATGCCATTAGAAAAGGAAGCGTCGAAGCCACACTTCTTTTTAAGATAGTTTTCTTCAATTTGGAATACTCCTTTCTTTTTAGAACGTTTTTTGTTCTTTTATATCTTACACATCAGCAGTAGAGCCTTGTGGCGGATGATTTCCACATTGGGCTTTAGCCAATGGAAAGACCGAAATTATTTTCGACCGGTTATCCCTTCCCGGTCTATTTTTGGTACGATAAAAACAGTACCGATTATAATATGTAAGAAAAACATTTTTAAATTCATTCGATTGCACCAAAAATCGGAGACTTTTTTATTTTTGTTTGCAATTGAAAAAAATAGGCAAAAAAATAGACCCAACCTTTTATGATTGAGTCTATATCTATTCCTATTTAAACTGGAACACTCTTATTTTGTTTCTCCGCAAGAAGAACATTTTTGACCAGTCACGACTGTTTCTGTCCGCGCTGCTTTATCGACAACTGTTTTCGTACCAACTTTTACTCTCTGAGTTTCGTATACGGCATCGTGGTGGACTGTTTCATATGTGTATACTGTATGACATGAATGACCATTTTCTAACATATGCTCAGTCATCGCATCACCGTCTGTAGTACGAAATCCACATTGACGACATTCCTGAGCTGCTCCAGTCTTCACCTGCTCATCCCAAGCGTCTTTCATTTTAACCTGTCTATCTTCGTAAACATCTTCCTGATGAGTTTCTGCTGGATGATTTACCGTTTTTGTCACGTTAACCCAGTTGTGTTTGTGCGCTGACTTTTCTGTACTTGAGCTGTTCCCACTATTTGAATTGTTTGAACCAGAACTTGGTTTCTTAGAGCTTCCTCCATTATTTGAACCAGAGTCTGGTTTACTTGTGTTTCCTGCGCTGTTTGAGCCAGAACTTGGTTTGTTTGTGTTACCGGAATTGTCTTTACCATCAGATGTAGAAGGCTTTTTAGTTTCTTCCTTCTTATCATCCTTTTTTGATTCTTCTTTCTTAGCTTCTTCCTTTGGATCTATTGCTGGTGTAGCCGTAGTTTCAGGTTTTACTTCTGCCTTGGCAGAAGCATCAACTACGTCGCCACCTGTTACAGCTGTAGAAGCTGGAGCTTTCTGTTCTGTTTTAACTTCGGTTCCATCAGACTTTTTAACAGTTTCGCCATTGTCTGTGCGGACCAGTTTATCCTGATCAGCAAGCTTCTGCGCTTCATCCTTGTTTACAACGACTGTGTCTTTTTTAACCTTAACGGTTTCAGTTTTAGTCTTGTCAGCAGATCCTTTATCTGTCTTGGTTTTGTCAGTAGACGTCTTATCCTTCACAGTTTCAGACTTGATGAAAGCATCTCTGAATGCGTCATAAGCTGCACGATCAGCTGTAATACCGAAAGTAATCTTGTAATTTCCTGTTTTTGAAGTGTCTACTTTAGAACTGTCTACATCAATACCTTTTACGATAGAACTATCATATAACACTCCATCAAGGTAATCCACGTCCTTGGAACCTTCTAATACATACATATCGTCGATACCGGTATATGTATCTTTGATTGCGTCTTCATCAAGCTTGGTCGAATTCGTTGCCACTTTATTCGTACTTTCCACTTTTGTGTCATCCTTTGCCCCGCATCCGGTTGCTGCTCCAGCAACCATGAGTGCAGCTAAAATCATTGAAATTCTTTTTACACTTTTATTTTTCATTGATAATTTAAGCGATAGACCCTCGTATTTTTAATTCTAAGGGTGGAAATCGCTGTCTCCTTTCTGCAAAAGTTATCTTGTTTACAAGTTTAGTTCATCATTTTCCTTTGGCTTTAAACACAATTACTACCCCAACTATTAATATACTTTATAAGCTACTCCCAATTTCTGCAAAGCCGCAATTCTATGATCTCGAGAAGGATGACCCATCTCCAGTAACTTTAATCCAACTTTGAATGCTCTAGGCATACAATTATCAAGATAAACACATAGTGCCTCTCCATATCCGCATTGTGCAACATACCTATCCGCTTCAAACTGATTTGCTCTAACACCACCACGAATGAATAAGAAACAAATTCCCATCCACGCTGATAAGCATACAATGGATGAGGCAAAAAGAAGTGCGCCCATCATTGAATCACTCTCCGTTAAAAGCCCTTTACGTCTATCACCAAATGTCATATAAAACCAGCCAACCACTATAGCAAACAGTCCCAGTATTATACTAATAAGATTACTACCAAGCATGAACAGCAGATAATCTGGATCCATTATATGAATACGATAAAGTTCTGCAAGCACCTTTGCCTTAAATACCTCTTCCGGGAGTTCTGTCATCGCGTAGGATACTCCAATAGAATTCATTCCAAATGCGTAAACCACCGCTTCATCGGTCTTCATCTGGTAAACTTTAATATCATCTGGAAGAGTCAATCCGTTCCGGCGTGCTTCTGCGATAATCGCCTCCACAGGTATTGTAATTGATTCTATCATATCCTGGCGTTCGATTTTCGATGCACCAATAATCAATCGCATACAGGCCTGTCCAAATCCATTTAAGATCAACTGAAATGAACACCAAAGCAAAGCCACCCCTAAGATCGTTTCAAATATTGTGTTAAAAAATCCGTCATCATGTATCATATTGGGGAACGACGTGATGCATACACAAAAAAGTAATACAATAAGCGTAGTCAGATATACGAGCATTCCCGTCTTTTTTTCTCTTTTAACATATGTATAAAATTTTTGAAAGTGTTTTTCTTTGATATTACCGGAAATGAGGTCTGCCCCAAATCCAGATGTTGTAGTCTGTTCCATATTCTTACTGCTTATAGTTTTCATTGTATGCTTTTTAACATTTTTAGTTTGCTGTGAATTTTGAGCTTGATTACTATTTTGTTGAGCACTTCCTTGTTGATTTACTAGTTCTTTCCCACATCTAGGACAAAACTTTGTTGCTTCTTTAATTTCATTCCCACATTTTGGACAAAACATAATTACTCCTCCTGGTACTTACTAATTTTCGTTCCGCAATTCACGCAAAATTCATTATCTTCACTTTGTACCTTTCCACATTTCGGACATTTAGCTCCTGATCCAGTTGGCGTCACAGGATCCTGTGAATAATTTGTCTGGCTATATCCCGTCTCTGTTGGGGTGCTCATTGGTTTCATATTGTCTTTTTCATTAGAAATTTGAGATTCTAATATAGCTATTTCCTGTTCCAAACTAGGTATTTTTTCATAGCAAGCGCGTATATTTTCATCAGCCATATAATCAGTAACTGATGAATTCGTAGTTTCATTCTCTGAAGAATGGTTGTCCTCACTTACCGATTCGACCTCTTCGGTTTGATTATTCTTTGTAAAGTCATAAAACAATTTCCCCAACTCTGTATACAATTTATTTAGTTCATTTGTTTTAAATCCCAAAGTAACTTTTAGTTTTGCAATATTTGCAGTTCCTTTTGCATTTGAAATTATTGAATCAAAATTAATCGCCATATTCTATCACCAATAACAGGATTTTTCTTATCCGCTGTCCTTTCTATTTAAAATCTTTTCCATATTTTCAAGTTTTTTATTATTGTTTATCGCAATATTTCCTGTGCAATTGGATCATCTACATCTAAAATAACAACTCTTCGATTCTTTTTACCTTCTGATTCTACGAAATCACCATTTGAATTCACATCAGCACCTCTTTCGAACGGGTCCGCTTCATAGCCAAGACCAACTGTCTGGAGTTGAGAATCTGGTACTTTATACGTATTTACTAAAAGGTTCTTCACAGCCTCTGCTCGTCTATTAGACAGCTCGACACATGACTCTTGGTTTCCATATGTAGCCGTTGTTCCTGAAATAAGAACTGCATTGTCCGGATTTGCAAGAATTGCTTCTGCAACCGGCTTTAAAACCTTTTTAGCTGTTGCTTTATCAATAAATGTAGCTTTATTCGCAACAAACTGAATTTGAGTTTCATTGATTTCAAACGGAACTTCAAACGTCTTTTTCGCATTCATTGAAAGCGCACTTTTGTCTTCCGATGTTTCAATGCTAATGGAATACTCTACTTTTTCATCTTCTTTAAAACTTTTTTTTGAAAGTAATTGAATAAAATACGGAGTATTTGGTTTTAATTTTCCAGAATCCATTATGTTGCCTTTATTAGCACCATCAAGATTACTGCTTACACTTTCTCCATATTCATCCAATAAAAATCCATATACAAAACAATCTTGCGTGTGATTTTCAAGGGTTATCTTATATGTTGTATCCGCATCTTCACCTGTTGTAAATGCAAACCAAGCCTTTCCCTCTTCTTGTTTCATCGTTCCAGTTACTTCTGTTTCAAAAGGTATCCACGCCGGGTCATCTTGATTCGAACCTGCATATATTTCATCCGTATTGGAAGCGCCTCGGGCTTCTGGAACATTTCCAACCGTTCGATATGCTGTATTTTCCCTATTTGAATCTTTCACAAATAAAGAATATTCTGTTGTAGATGCTTCATCTGTAGTAACACCTACATAATATGTAGTATTTATATCCAACTGATCTGCTGCAATCGTAGATGCTTTTCCATCATCCGAACTATTCTCGCTATCAAGCACTTCTCCATATTCATCGACTAATGAACAAAAAACCGAGCGCACATCATTAGATCGGTTTATAATCGTGATATTGTAAATATCTCCCACTTCATCTCCTGTCGTAAAAGCAAACCATGCATTATGATTATTTTTCTCCAGCTCCCTATACACCTTTGTCCCCAAAGGAATCAATGTTGCATCGTACTGATTACTTCCGGGGATAATATCTTCATCTTGTAATTTTCCTTTTGATTCAGATATATTTTGATTCACTACTGTAACATCTTCATTTGAATTTCTTACGATAAATGTATAGCCTATCGTAGCATTCGTAGCAGACTCTAAAGAAAAGCAGTATGTTTTATTTTTTTCTAAATTATCTAGAGTAATAGTCTCTGCTTTTCCGTCATCAAATGAAGGTTTATATTCTATCCTCGTTCCTGATTCATCATACAAATTGCACCATAATTTTCCTTGCATTGTCGAAACCAAAAAAGAAATACTATAAGAAGTCCCTGCATCATTACCTGTCTTGAACGAATACCATCCTTCTTCATAACTCTTTAATTTTCCAGTTATCTTTTTCCCCTCTGGTATCAACGTTGCATCGTCTTGTGAAGTTCCTGCAACATATTCTTCTGTTGTTTTCTTTTCTTCTGTATTTTCCTTTGTTTCTTCCTGTGTTTTTGTTTTTACACTTTCTTGTTTTTCTGTGTTTTTTGTTCCACATGCTGTAAGCATCACAATGATCAATAAAATTGTTGTAATAATCCATTTGTTTCTTTTCATTAATTTGTTTCCTCCTGTTTGTATTTATATTTCCTAGACGTAAAAAAATCGAATCAGGTTTTATTTTTTTTTAATTTTTTAATCCTCATACTCATTTAAATCATATGGACCATAGGTTGCGAATCTGGGTTTAAGTGTTCCTTGAAAAACTGCAGTCACAGAACCATCTCCGTTAAGTGCAAAAATATCCGGTTCTGTACATCCATCAAAATTTGTATGATATCCGTAAAGTGAATAACCGTGTCTATCCTCCTTTATTTCAAACGAATCATACTCATAGGTAATCGTATCTACCGGATTAGGATTTGATCCCTGATAATTATTTATAATAAAATCTTCACGCCCCGGCAGCGGACTGGATTTTATTGACAGCACACCATTTTCATATGTAAGATTGAAATAGTAAAAAAACTGGTCCTCGTACGGAATCAAAAATTCCTCTAGTTTTGCGTCTTCTATCGCAGCATCGAACACCGAGCCATCCCCTTCATATCGTTTGTATGACCCGCTTCTAATTTCATTGATACCAGCGAAAGTTACAGTTAATGTGCCGTCATCATCCAACACAAAAGTATCTGTTCTCTCAACATCGTCATTTGTTATTGTTCCATCAGCATTTACAACATCTCCTCCATTACATTCCTTATATGTGGCTTTCATAGTGTTTCCATCTATCTGAACCTCGTCATAAGCATAGGAAAACATTTCTTTTCCCGGAATAATACCTGATGAAATAAACAAACTTCCATCTTTATATGAAAGTTCCAGAAGATATTCGTCATTTCCATAGCCACCAATCAAATCATCCAAATTTATATTCTGTACAGGAGACTCCTGCTCTGTTACTATCTCATCTTGTTTTTTCTGTGGTTCTTCTTCTTTTTTCATTGAGTGGATTCCAACGCCTCCTGCCCCAACGATTGCAATAGCAACCACACTCACAACCACTTTGTTCAGAGTACTTTTTCCGGTTATAGATGCTGCTGTTTTTACAGCCTCTTTTCCTGACATTGTCGTATGATTTTTATTTATATTCTGAGTAGGATTTTCAGAATAAGATGTATTTGATAACCTTGAGGAAAGTTTTGTTTCTATATTCTGCAGCGTCACTGGATTTGGTATTTCTGAAGCCTGTGCTTCCTGAGTTGCAAATAAAGCAAGGAAAAATGGAATTGGGGCAAAGCCATAAAGTTTCGTCCCTTTCTTTTCAAGTTCCTTAATGCAAACTTCTATTTTCTTCCTTCCATAATTCAATCTACTCTTTATAGTTCCTTCTGAAACATCTAATATATTTGCAATATCCTTTACTTGAAGTTGTTCATAATAATGCATATAAACAACTATTCTTTGTTCTTCTGGCAACTGATCCAAAATTTCATTCAAAAGTCTAGCCGTTTCTTTTTGATCAACTATCTCTTCTGGACATCTGTCTTTTCTAGTATCCTCGAATTCAATCATTTCATCAGAATCAACAGAAACCATTTGAGAAAAGGTAACTTCTTTTTTCTTTCTAAGATAATTTATGGTTTCATTCCTGCTTATTACTTTAATCCATCCGCGAAAAGCTTCTGGTTCTTTTAACTGTGACAAATTTTGAAAAGCCTTGATGTAAATATCCTGAATTAAATCAAATACTATATCATCATCTAATTTTGCAACAGCACAAATGGTATGATATACATTGTTGTATGTCATCTTATAAAGCCAAGCTAAAGCTTCTTGATCCTTTTGCAATGCCTGATTAATCAGCTTTGTAAATCTCTGTGGACTGCCACATTTTTTACAGAAGGAGTCTTCATCTCTAATATCTGTTTTACAAGCATAACATTTCATTTCATTTTCTCTCTTTCTCTTTTCTTATCTGTGTCATTTTCCTGCCAATCGTCTGAATCAGAATCTTTTCCGAACAGTGTCATCATGATTTTATGATATATCCGTTTTGCAATTTTTGAATCCAACCGATAAGAATCCACTATTTTTTTGTAAACCAACTTAAATCTTTCTTCATCCACAATATTTCTGCCTTCTTTTTACTTCCTAGACGTAAATTTTCTGTATTAGGTTTCATAATTGACCATCAGATTCACTACTGAGCAAAAATAGGAAAAGCAGCATTCAAAGCATTCGTAATTTGTTTACAGGTCATTGGATGAGATTTGGAAATATATTTGGCTACTTTATCCATGATCTGCTTCCCAGTATTTCTATGATTGAATCTGTATTCCTGTTCCCCAAAAAACAATGGCAGATCTATCTTTCTTACACCATGGTATATGCCAATGATATTGTTCTTGATATCGCCAAGAATAGTATTCAGCCAATAGAGTCTATGATCAATCCTTAGAATAATCTATCTTCTCATTTACTACTGTAATTCTATCTTTCATGATATTGAATGTTGTTTTACCCTCTGTGTTTAATGTTCTATCTTTTGATAGAACAAGTGACTGTGTCAGAAAGGCATTTGTTGTTTCTCTGTCATCTTTTGGGACTGCTCTCAATTTAATGAACTGTGGATAGTTATTGTTTCTGCTTGTTGACAGAGCTATGAAAAAAGGCTGTTGTTCCGTACCACAGCCTTGATGTCCTGGTTCTTTTGATCTTGAGCCGATATATGCTACATCTGCTTCATAGAACATGTTATCCAGTATCTTTTCTGAATTGCATTCTGTCATTAATACTCTGCATTTTCTGCACAGCAGTAATGCAGTCTTGTAGTTTACATCCAGCTGAGAACGCATCTCCATTGCACTGACACCTTTGTTGGAAGTGAAGAAGATAAACAAGCCAAGCAGCAGCTTATACAGACCCAGTTTGCAATCCTGAAAGATTGTTCCTGCAAACAGACATGACTGATGACCGCATTTAGAACAGGTATACACATGATTGCGTGTAGAAATCTTCCTGTAGTGAGTACAGCCACATTTTTCGCAGTAGTAGCCATTAGGATACTTGGCACGAAAGAAGAAATCTTCAAAGGCCTGATCATTGTTTGCATACTTTCTAGTAAATTCAATCATAGATGGTTTTTTATCTTTATATTTAGACATATACTTTTACCTCGCAGTTAAAGTGTATATCTGGTAATACGATTTTACTGTATCAAAAAGTGGACACTAAAAAGATTTCTGGACTTTTTTGAATCAAATGGTCAATTATGATTTTTTTATTTGTAATAATTACTTTCTCAGTTCTATTTCAATACTACTTTAAGATTTTGTATAAAACATAATTACTGCCCCTACTCCAGCAATAACTAGTCCTATCAATTCTCCAAATGAAACATCCATTGCACCATAAGCCATTAATAGTATACCAACAATTAACCCTACAGATTGTTTGGTAAATAATGATTTTTTATCTATGTGGGGTTTTTGCCCATAATTTTGACTTTTATAATTATTTTGTTGAAAATTCTCTTGATTACTTGCTACTTTAGTTCCGCATTTTGGACAAAAGCTTACCCCTTCTTTTATTTCGTTTCCACATTTTGGGCAAAACATGATTAACCACTCCTTTTAATTTTATTTATTAATTTTTGTTCCACAATATACGCAAAACTCATTATCAATACCTTGTACCGCACCACATTTTGGACATTTAGTTACTGATTCACTGGAATTTACATCATTTTGATAATAATTTGCCTGCGTATTATCTTGGTTCGTTTGTTCTGAAGAAGTATCAATCGGCTTCATATTACCTTTTTCTACTAATACTTGAGATTCTAGTTCTTCAATTTCTTTTTTTAAATCAGTAATTTTTTCTAAATAACCACGTAATTCTTCATTCGCCATCAAATCACTAACAAACGAATTCATATTATCGATATCTAAAGACAGTTTATCTTCTTTTAACGAATCATTATCTTGTGCATTGTTGTTTCTTGTAACTTCATAGAACAGCTTACCAACCTCTGCATATAGTTTACTTAACTCATTTACTTTAAGACCTAACGTAACTTTGATTTTTGCAATATTTGCAGCCCCTTTTGTATTTGAAATAATTGAATCAAAATTGATTGCCATATTTTGCACCAAATATAGGATTTTCCACCTATAGTCCTTTCCTTTAAATTCCCATTAAATAACATAATTTTATATAAATTTCAAACAGTAATTTCAATATTTTTTAAAAGCTATGCTATTCCTTTTGATTAATTATAGCCAAATATTCGGCAATATTCAATGTATTTGTAAAATTATATAATTTATTAAATATAAAGCGATGGGGGTGGCGGTTATCTTTACTTATGAGCCGTTATGGAATACCCTAAAGAAGAAGGGAATTTCACAGTACGATTTAATAAAAGTTCATCATGTTAGCACTGGAACTTTAGATTCATTAAGAAAAAATAAAAGCGTCACAATGAACACGTTACATGATCTTTGCATAGCCATCGATTGCCAGATTCAAGACGTTGTTCAAGTTATAAAGGATAATGAATAATATGTTCATAGTCCTTTTTCTTTTCTAAATTATTCTTCTAATCTTATCTGCAGTAGTATTATCTGTATAATTACTTAAATACTTCTTACACCTCTCAAAATTTTCTCGTGTCATATTTGTCATATCACGTAACTGTCGCCAATTAATATTAACAGACTCTTTCATTATTTTCTCATAAGCCCATACACACTCCCGAGCCCAATACTCCTCGATACTTTCACTAGCGTATGTTTTTACAAGCTCCTTACATTTTGGAAGATAATTTAGTCTCTTGTCAGGCCATCCCATCCCTTTAGTAACTGCAAAACTAGTAACTCGCTTAGGCCTATCTCCATCACCTGTATAAATTTTTTCACATAATTCTTTAACTTTCACCAACATCTCTTTATCCATTTTTTCCCAATTTTGTTTTGTCGCGCCTGCACGATTTGAATAATTACGTTGCTTTTTATCTTTAATGGAATTTGTCTTTAATGCGGTTGTTGGACTAGAGCCTACCTTTCTAGCTATACGATAACAACCTAAGCCTTCTTGATAATATTGTTCAACCTGTTTATCGAAACGTTCTGTTTGAGATTCTTTTGGCAGATATGGGTTTTCTAATTCTTTTATTGAAACTTTTAGAAAGAAAAGAAGCATACAAATATCCAAAAAATTATTATTGTATCCAGTAAATAATTTTACTAGTTGATGTTGTTTTTCAATACCAACACGTCCGAATTCTTTACAATATTCCAACATATCGCTATAGAGTTCATTAACGAATTTTCGTTTTCCACGTGCTGATATATATTTGGTTCCTTCTAGTTTTGATATTAGCCATTCGTTAATCGGACAATTCCAAGTTGTTCTTACTTTCATCAATTGTATTGCATAATCTGCAAATTGTTGTTCTACTTCACTTGCTAAATCAGCTTCACAATTTACTACAATATCGTCTGCTACCCATAACCTTGGAGATGACTTAGCACTAATTTCAATATTAGTATTATGTAAAAAACATCCGTGTTTATTGCATACATCAACACCTCTAATTTGATGTGCTTTATGCCAATATGCCTCACCATACTTTTGTTTATCTTCTTTGAAGCATAATGGACAGTATCGTAAAAATCTTGTTCCATTCTTGTTTTTTGGAAATCGCAAAGCAGATTGAATGTCTCCCTCTCCGTCTAATAATATCGCTTCCGCTTGCATTCGACGATCATTTGTTTCAAACATTGCATACTGAAGAAACATTGTATGATTCAAAAGAATACTTCTTAGCCCATACGTTTTTTCAAAGAATGAACGCGTTTCTTTATTTAATGCTTTCAACCCAAATTCGATATCAATTCTACTATTTTTATTGATGCACAATTTTTCAATAGCCATGTTATATGATGGGTACAAATGGGAGTAATAGCGAGCAACAGTACTGTAAAACAATTCATCTGGGTATAATTCAGGGAAATATGCAATCATACAACTACCTCCTCGACATTAAAGTACTTCTTGTATGTTTCTATTGCATTCAAATCTTTATTTTTGATAATTCCAGCTATTTCTGCAATAGTCACATCAGTAGCAGTTACCTTTGTTTCGATTTGTTCTGGAACTGTAATGCTACTTGTCGGCTTAGAAGAAGTTTTCTTTCTATTTGATTTTTTTTGTTCAATATATCCGTGGAGCATTTGCATACGGTTGTTATATGCTTTCGTTAAGGAAGTAATATCTAGGCATTCACTGCCATCCATAATGCTGAGTTCTTGAGCATCGTGTATAAGAGCAGTTAAATTAGCAATGTTCCCAGCAGAATGTTCATATAACCATACAAATATTCCTTCAGTTAGTTCAGAAGGATTTTTTGTGTATTGTCTATAGAATAATTCTTTACATAACTCTTTAAACTTAACGTCATAATCCATGTTGCGATATTGAAGTCCGGTTGTCCTTCGCGCCATCTGAGGCGCCTGGTCAAAATAGTCCAGACATTCCTCTGTGCCAATCATCATTACAGATATTCCTGATGCATTGATTAATTGAAGGATCATTTTGTATAGTGTTGTGCCTGCACGATGTTGTACAAGAAACTGAATTTCATCCAATATTAGAGTTCCAATATGAAGATGAGCTACTTGGCATACCATTCCCAAGATTTGTTGGGCATTTACATTTGATTTACAGGCGGCCTTATAGTAATCGGTATCCAATTCATTATCTACAGAAAGTAAAATCTGCAATAACAACCCTCTGTAATTTGCGTCAAACGGTGTACTTACTATCAATGCTGGAATAATCTTTCTATAAGGTTGCGTATTCGTGATTGTACCACCAAGCATCTCTACAGCGCGCTGCACCGATGTCGTTTTTCCACATCCTGAAGGACCTATCACCGTACACGACGATGCTCCCGTGATAATGCCTTTGTATTCTTTGTTTTCAGTCATCGCTCTATGATTCGCATTAAGTTGTTTTGTAGCTTCAACTGTTCCTTTTTGCTGCAGCGACATTACTGTCATCATATAAAGCTTTGTATAGATTTCTAAAGATAAATTCTGTGGTACAAATACTTTATAAATATCCATCAACTCTATTAATCTCGTACCAGCATCTAGATTTCTTACTGAAGAATCATAATCAGGCAATATCTGTAATGTATTTTTCAAGTCTTCACCAAATAACATTTTAGGTAATAATTCATTATAATTATTCATTATCAATCACCTTGCTCGTCAAATCTCTATGCCTTTGAGTTCTGGCTTTTTGCCGTCTCTTAGTTACACCTCTAATGTCTGTATTATCAGACTTTACTGCTTGTGCTGCTATTGTATTTATCTTTTGAGCTAAATCTACTTTTGCCGCTAATGCATCCTCTCGAAAGCCCGCAACATATTGTTTCTGTTTCTTTTTTTGAGTATGTACTTCGTCTACCGACATTCCTTGATATTTCTTTTCGATTAACGAGAATTTAATATAATCGCCTTCTTTTAGAAGCCAAACGACACTGGCATCATCAGGATTAAAAGCCACAGTACATTTTCCACCATTAAGATATTCTTCAGTAAACCCATCCGCATCATAGCGCATCTTGTTTACTACTAACCCTTTTCTGGTAAAACGCCCTTCTGTTCGTGGAAGTAATGTCAATATAAGTTGTTCTCTACTAACCGATAGCAAGTTACTATTCCCATACTCAGTTTGATAATTCCAGATACCTGCTGGAGTAGGAACAATCTTAACATCTATCATTTCGTTGGTGTAAGGAAAACTTTCAAGAACTCGGTTATTATAGTAGATAATGGTATGAATTATGATTTTTTCAAATTGTTCTATAGTTAGGCAACTCTCTAATCGATAATCTTTTATTCCACGTTTCTGAAAATCCTTTTCAATCACGCCGTAACCTTTTAAAAATGGTTTAAAACTATCCTGCACTAAATCAAATAATTTCTCCACAGGACCTTTCATATTCGCCGAAAAACTTGGCAACGATATCACCTGACATCCCAATTCCGAAATCTGTTCAAAATTATAAGATATATACTCAGAACCCCTATCTGTAACTAATACTCCAGGTAGCTTATCGCATGGCCATTGGTGTTTCTCAATCTGAATACCAAATTGTTTACACCATTTGACCTTATCTTCGATTACGTTTAACATCATTTCACGAACGCTGTAAACACCACCTTCCCATAATAAGGAATAGCCACAACATAACCCGGAGTATGCATCTACACATGCAACAAGGAGCGGTCTACCAACAAGCTTCCCTGAAGAATCAACTAGATACAAGTCGCACACTGTACCATCCAGCATTCCAGTTCCAATTGTAGGCGCAAAATCTTGTATACCTTCACCTAGAAGCGGTCTATAGTTAAGTTGATATTCTTTTATGCCTTTGCGAGAGATAAGTTCTGTTTGCTTTTTTCTCGTTTTATTAAAGAAATAGCGGAACTGGTGAATACTGGGATGTTCCTCTTTCAACTTACCACTTTCATCAGTGTACTTTTCTTTTAGCATCATTATGTAGCAATCAGTTAATTTGTGCTTATATCTTGTGTAATAAAATTTATTCAAAGCCCATCTCATTATTTTTTCGTCATCTGTCATTGGTCGATTCTTTTTTCTAGACTTTTGCACGAGGCTTGCCAGATTATCTGTCACCAGATAATTACAAAAGTATGTGGTTAATGTCCTTCTACTGATTCCATAAGTATCAACCGCCATTGCTATTGCTCGATTTCTTAGTGAATCATCATTCATGAAAGCAAGTACACCAGCAATCATCGTGTAACGTTCGTGCGTCTTTTTGAAAGCTGTGCCTGTGAGTTCCTCTTCGATAAGTTCGATATCTAACATATTGAAGGCTTCCTCTGCGCTAATAATGTCACCTTCAGCTAATTCAGATTCTTTCTTCCATGAAGGCATATTTTTTGTATTACAGTTAAGTACCAAATAATTATCTTTATCTACCGCAAGTATTCGATAGATAGTATCATCAATTTTCAAATAATCATTTTTCTTCATGATCAGGCACCTCCTTATCTACAACAATTCCCCAATCTTCGATTCCTCTCTTTCGCCAATAATCCAATGACACATCAAGCAGTTTTACCGTCTTTGGCTTTGTAATATATTTCCGCTCCACACATTCCCTTATCATGTACGAACCATCCTTTTTCTTGCAAAGAAAATCTGTCGTATACGCTTCTGTATCAAGTCCTTCAAGAAGAACGTTGCAATGTATCTCTACAACCTGCTCATTCTCCACAAGCTTATCAGCGTACACCGATTGTATCTTACTATAGAACCTGCATACTCCTTCTGCCTTGTCAATTGTCCTGCGTTCACACCGTCCTTTGTAATTTTTCTTTCTCATATAAACCATCCTTTCTGCGTTTCCCAAAAACGCCCCAAAACCTTCCCAAAAACGTTCCCAAAAACATCTTTTTGGGGAATGAATTCGGGTAAAACAATACAATATCATAGATTTTCCTTGTAAAATGGGGCTTTTCAGTGTTTTGGGTTTCCCAAATTTCTTCCCAAATCCCCAAAAACAAATTATCTCTATGATCATTCGTAGCCGATTCCCCGTATTTTTCGTAAATATCCTCCCGCCATATTCGTTGATTTAACACCAATTTTTACTTTCTTTTTTCAGTATTTTTTTCGATAATTATCTCAAAGGTTTCGTATAGGATAATTTACTTTTATCAATGGAAAACCGCATAAACACAAGGTTTTTGTTATGTGAAGTCATGATTTTTTACACACAAAAAGACCCTGCATTTTTCAACGCAAGGTCTCATTTTTTATTTCTTATTTAGTTTTCTAAGTAGTTCTTAGATCAGTTCCCATGGAAAATGTAAATTACATATTCGTGGGGATTGATGTTGGATTCTACAATTGAACTATTCAAACTCGATTGTTCCAGGAGGCTTACTAGTAAGGTCATACATTACACGGTTAACCCCACGAA